>Ga0208242_100032_pt1 | contig 213294 bp, 198 predicted proteins | sample SubbioAug_CSW13A_FD_184825 | JGI IMG/M metagenome (GOLD analysis project Ga0208242, IMG submission 184825) | Serpentinite rock and fluid subsurface biosphere microbial communities from McLaughlin Reserve, California, USA - CR12Aug_CSW13A (SPAdes) | ecosystem: Environmental > Terrestrial > Deep... | reverse complement strand
GCGCCAAGGGGCAGGACGACGCCGTCGCTCCTCGTACAGAGGGCGATGGAAGAGTCCGTCAGTCCACACAACGGTGGTGTACTCAGCACCGGCCACCGGGGGTGCCTCACGCAGCAAGCCGTTCCAACCATTGCGTGCGGAACGCCGGATGCAACCGGCGTGACCGTGGCGACTACGCTCGTGTGCTTTTCACTTTTGCACACGGGGCTGCGGATGCGCTCGCGCATCCGGCGTTCCGCGCGCCCTCATTCAGGGCGAAGCGACGAGAGGAATTCGGGCGCCCCCGCGCCGTCATAACAACAGGGGCGATGGCGCGTGACCGCTGGTGGCGCGGGTTGTCTTTGGCGCGAACGGGGCAAGCCCCGCGCGCGACGCCGTCACAACAACAGGGGCGATGGCGCACATCTGCAAGTGCGAGCTGTTTGAAAACTGAATCCGGAGAAGATGGTGCGCGCGATCGCGCAACACTACCGATGTCGTCCCCGCGAAAGCGGGGACCCATAACCACTAAGCGTTATGATGACGAAGGAAAGAGTTGTCCCGCTCCCAACAACACGATGGTCCAGGGAGTATGGGTCCCCGCCTTCGCGGGGACGACCGGAGAAAGATCGCGGGGCCGACGAGAGAGCGTGCGCGGACACGCCAAGAGGAACCGCGATTGTTCCCCCGCCGCGCTTACGCCCGCTTAACCACACCGGCACCCCGGTAAATTCGTCACATTGGCGCATGAACCGGATGGTAACGTCCCGCGACTAAGAAGCGGACTAACCAAGAGACGCTTGAAGTCGCAGGGACGGACAATGCTCAGGGATATTCTGGTGACATCGGACGAGGAAGCGCAGCGTTTGCTCGCCGCGTTCAAGGCCATTCCCAACATGCAGGGACGCCTGAAGATCGTCGAGCTCGCCGAGCGCATGGCACGCGAAAAACGTGCATCGCGGATGATCGAACACGCGCCGGCATACATCTCGCGCTGACCGGCGGGGCTTTCGCCGTTTCACGAAAAGGTGACGGCGCGCCCACATAACAACGCCGCCCCGAGAGCATTACCTTTTTGTTACACCGCGCATCACCCGGTTGATCGATCAACAACAGGAGTGGCCGCAATGTGTGACTATAGTTTACACGCCGTCGCAAGCCGCCCCGCCAGGCTTGGCGAAAAACTGGTGTCGACGAAATTCCCCATGACCGTAACCCGCGGCTTCACCGGCGAAGGTGAGCCGAATGTTGCGGTCTGCGTTCGCCCCGGCACCGAACTCGCCTTCGAGCGGGAGGTCGATTACGACGGAGCATTCTTCAGGAAGAAGGTTCGTCACACCGTCGCACGGTTCCGGACCGTCGATCTCGACAACCCGAACCGGCACCATGACGCGCTGGAATTCCCCGACGGGCAGCTCGTGCTGCTGACCCAGCTCGATCCCGGTCAGCGGGCCACTGTCCTGCAACTTCCCGCAGTGCCTCTGCATGAAGCACAGCCGGAGGCAGCAGAACCTGCCGCTGTCCGCGTTGAGGATATGCTGATCCGCTAAAGGCGGATTATGCCGCGACGCAGCTCTTCACATAAACACGGCGGGCTGCGCCGCGCAGCTTCTGGTCGATGGCCTGCTTGAGGCATTCGACGCGCGCCTGCGCCACGCAGAGCTGCATGTGGTCACGCGCCTGATGCCGGGAGAGATGCTTGGCGGTCACCGACTGGCGGCAGACCTCGCGCTTGCCGGTGCGCATCACTGGCGGCGACTTGCTGTCGGTCGGCACCGCGTAGCTGATCTTGCTGCCTTCGGGCTGAACCGAGGCGATCGCGTTCGGCAGCGGATTCTGCGAGATGGCGAGGTAGATCGCGCCCCCGAGCAGGGCCGCATAGATCGCGGGGGTGATGATGCGCATCGATCCTCCTGCTTGGCGATGTGAATGAAGCCGGAACAGACAGGGTGAATGCGACAGCATTGCGGCGAGATGGCTGATTCGGGAACCCCTGCCCGCAGCGCTTCGCTGACGTTCCAGTCATGGAACCCGGAAATACAATCCAGACCGCTGCATGATACCGGCCGGCGCACGCTCGCAGGTGCCAAGCCCCGAATCGGGGCTGGCGCGGATCGTGTATCGGCGCTTGAAGACAGTCAGGCTGCGATCGCCGGCTCGTCGCGGGTCACGACTTCAGCCACTGGCGGCTGCCGCGGAACCGGATCCTCTCTCATCTCAGACTTCAGAACCGCGACGGTGACAAACTGATAGTCACACGCGCTGCACGACCACAGAAACGAAACGCGATTGCGTTCTCTCTCGGTCCAGAGCGGCGAAGCAATCGGCTGGCCGCATTGAGCACATGGATGTTTGCTGATGAGAACCCCGGACTCATAAGGCATGATACGCACCTCCCAGTCCGCGCAAACTAAAGTCGTATGCACACCTATCGTCAAGCGCATTCGTCGCTGCGTCGCGCAACGCAATGCGTCAGTGGTTCAGACATGTTCTGCGATGAAATTATTCACGCAGTGTCGCTGCGATACGTGCATGACAGCGCGATGACGCGACCTACTTCGAGGGCTCCACCGCATATTGTTCGTCAGTCACATGCTCGAGCCATGTCGCGAAGCTGCCGTTCTCGGACTCCTGCATCGCGAGGTGAGTCATCAGGTTTCCCGGCGCGGCGCCATGCCAGTGTTTCTCACCCGGAGGAATCCACACCACGTCGCCGGGACGGATTTCGTGCACCGGCTGTCCTTCCGTCTGCACGCGGCCGGTACCCGACAACACATAAAGTGTCTGACCGACCGGATGGGTGTGCCAGGCCGTACGCGCGCCGGGCTCGAAGGTCACGCGCGTCGCATTGAGCCGTCCGGGCGCAGGCGTCTCGATCACCGGGTCCTGCCAGACCGTGCCGGTGAAATAGGATGCGGGCGCGCGCTTGGTCGGCACGGAGCCGGATGGCGTGATCTTCATGGGAAAACTCCGGAGTGATGAATCGCCGGGACCGGCGTCGAAACAGACGCTCAGTCTACGTGGCAATCCGGCAACCGGGGAGTTCTTATTTCAGCGCGGCGATGACTGCTCGTCATGCGTCTCCTGCGGATAACGTATACCGCGCAATTGCAGCTCGCGCTGGATGCGGCGCGTCTTGGATCTGGCCAGCGCTTCGACCATCCGATGCAGAACAAAGTCGACAAGATTCACCGCACGGCGCGTATGGACGCGCAGCCGCCTCCAGTGGATCGCGGCGGAGTGGTGAACGATCGGCGGCGGATTGCGGCTGATCAGATACGCGCGGTAATCGTCCTCAGCGTAGAAGCTGCGCTTGTCGTCGCCGGTAAACAGAGCGGCCATGGCCACCTCCCGAAAATCGTCGCGACGCAGATGCGGCGTGACAACCGGAAGATGACCGCGAGCCCATAGGAATTCGAGAAGGCCGCACTGCCTTCGATATAGGAGCGATATAAACGCGTCAGCGCTTTACGCATCGAGCGCCTTGTAGTGACGGAAGATGCCGTCCTCATTGAACGGAATGCGCCGATCGCTGGCGAGATAAGCCTTGATGTTCGGCCGCGCCGCGACCCGGTCGCGCAGTTCGATCACGCGCGGCGCCTTGCGCTCAAAGCGCTTCATGCTGTTCGGGAACGCATAGCGCAGGCCCTCGACAATCTGGAACAGCGAGAGATCCGCGTAACTAAGCCGCCGGCCGTTGAGATATGGCCCGCCACCGACGTCGATCAGGCGTTCGAAGTAGCCGAGGAACTTCGGCACGCGCTCGCTCCAGAATTCGCGGGTGCGCCGCTTGGCGACAGGACGCTGGTCTTCGTAATAAAGCGTCGGCCCGAGCGGATGATGCGTGTCGTGAATCTCAACGACGAAGTCGGCAATCGTCAGTTGAAGCTGGTGCACCCACAGGCGCTGCGCTTCGGCCTTCGGCGCAAGCCCGTGACGCGCGCCGAGATAAAGCAGAATGTTCGCGGTCTGCCCGATCAGAAGCTTTCCGGCTTTGAGAAACGGCGGTGCGAATGGCGGCGTCGCCCCGCGCTTCATCATGGCCATCATCCTGCTGTCGCCGCCTCTGCCCCGCGCGGCATCGATGTAGTCGGCGCCTGCGTCTTCCAGCGCGAGCCGGACATATTCGCCGCGGCCCTGAATGGTCGGCCAATAATAGAGCTCATATCGCATGGGACCTCACAAACGCTTTCGGCGCGGAGGTCCGCGCCGAAGGATCGAGAATAACGCCTCGAATCCCAATCAGTTCGTTGCGAAACAATACAGCAAACCGTCGCCGCCGGTGCTCCGCAGATCTGCCTGCGAGCACCCTCCCTCCGGCCCGCGCGAGCCGTGCGACGAATTCCACGACTTCGAAGCATCGTCGTCACGCAAGCCGAGACGATCCGAGTGGCCGACCACAGCCGAGCCCTGCGTGCTGCTCGTCCAGTTCTTGCAGGTCTTGTCGTCACCAGCCGCAAAGGCCGTCCCGTCGGGCTGCGATCCGGTGAGAACGTCATGGCGATTCGGCTGATCGCCGCGGCCGTTGATGACTTCGCCCTTTTCACTCAGAGCGGACTGCTTGGTCAGCGCATTGGGGCCGTGCAGATCGGCCACGTCCTTGGCAACCACTTCACCCTTGGCGTTGGTCCATGGCCCCTTCCCGATCCGATCACGTGCATTGATCGCGGGCTTGCCGTCTGCAGCCTGGGTGGAGAGATACGCGCGCCAGACCTTGGGAGCACCGGCACCCGCGGCCTGCGCCAACGTCTGGCACTGGTTGTCGGCGCCGGCGAGGCCGCCGAGGTTTCCGCCATTGCCGATCGGCGTGCTGGTGATGAAAAACGTCATGTTCGCCTGCTGCGCCTGAACCGGCGCGGCAAGGAGCAAAAGCGGCGCTGCAATCATGTAAAACTTGAGCATTCGTCCTCCTGTGAAGTCTTCTTGAACTATCCGGCGGTGATGCGATGGCCGGCGCGCAAGATCAACACACAAGGCCGCGACTTATTCAGGGGCAGCCAAAGAAAAAGGCGCCGCGCAAGCGCGACGCCTTCTGTTCTTGAACCGATCCTGCGGGATCAAGTCATCTGAATGGCCGACAACTCCCACTGGCTGCCCGGACGCCGCACGAACGTCCAGACATCGGTGACCTCCTGTGGCGCATCACTGCCCTCGACGATCTTGCCGGTGGCACGCTCGATGGTCTTGTCGATCAGGCTGTAGCGAAGCGCGACGGTCGCGTAGTCGGTGGTGCCTTCGCGCCAGGCTTCCGCAAGGTCGCCCTGCAGCAGCTTGACGTCGGACACCTTGTTGATCACGCCGCGTTCCTTGTTCGCGTTGAGATCCTCGGTAAAGTACGAGACCATTTCCGGCGTCGCCAGCGTGTGCAGCTTGCCGATGTCCTCGTTCGACCACGCGGTCTGAACTTCGCCGAGCAGACGCTCGAACGCATCGTAGTCGTCCGGCTTGATCTCAAGCGGCGCGTCGTTCGAACCGCCGCCCAGACCGAAGCCGAAGCCGGATCGCGCGTTGGCCATCGGTCCCTGATCCTGCTGCGGAGCCTGACCGGGCGCAGCCGATGCATGGGCGTAGGCCGGCGCGTTGCGGCGCTTCCACCACGACATCGCAAGACGGACCACGAGGTAGATCAGGCCGATCTGGAGAATCAGACCGATGATCGACGACAGGCCGCCGAGGCCGCTGAACAATCCGCCGCCGAACAGCATGCCGAGCAGGCCGGCGCCGAGGAAGCCCGCGGCAAGACCGCCGAGCATGCCCATGCCGGGACGGTTGAAGAAGCCGCCGCCTGCGGGCGCCGCTGCCGGTGCCTTCGCGCCGGGCTGGGTTATGGTGCGGTTCAGCGGCTGCGCGGCATTCGGCGCAGTCGGAGTGGATGGCGGCGCGGAGAACGTGCGCGAACCGCGGCTGCCGCCGCTGCTCGGGCGGGCATCCACCGACGATGAAATGGTTACTGTCAGCGGCATGGCGACCGCCATGACCACAGCAAGTGTTTTGATGACTGAGCGCAAGCGCTGCGACGAAATCATGTCTGTTCCCTCTCGGCCCTCAAGGGGCATTGATCCCCGGCAAAGGGGACAGGCACATACATGGGCAGCGGCGTGCGAAAGGGAAGCGGATAGGTACGATAGGGCCTGCGGCCCTCAGTCGCGGTGAGGCGTGCGGTCACATCTGGCGCGCGGGAGCCAAAGCCTTGTTTGGCATGATCTAATCCGAAAACTGGCTAGCTCCGGGTCATGCCGATTACGACGGAGCCGTCATGGTTTCCTTCACCGAAGCCACGAGCTGGCTCAACGTGAAGGGCTTGGGCAGGAAATTGAACTGCTGGCCCTCCGGCAAGCTCTTCTCGAAGGCATCTTCAGCATAGCCTGACACGAAGATGATTCGCAGGTCGGGGTTCCGCTTGCGCATTTCGCTCAGCATGGTCGGACCGTCCATTTCCGGCATCACCACGTCGGACACCACGAGATCGACCGCGCCTTCTTCGCGCTCTAATGCTTCGAGCGCATCGAGACCGTTCTCGGCCTCGATCACCGTGTAGCCGCGCGAACGAAGGCCGCGCGCATTGAGCGAGCGCAGCCCATCCTCGTCCTCCACCAGCAGAATGGTGCCCTGCCCGGTCAGATCCGGCGCGCGGGCCGGTGCCGGAGCCTGAGCGACGGCGCTGCTGGCGGCTGGCGCTTCCTGGACAGCGGCCACTTCCGGGAAATGCCGTGGCAGGAAAATCCGGAACACGGTGCCGCGTCCCTCAACCGAGTCGACATAGATGAAGCCGCCGGTCTGCTTGACGATGCCATAGACCGTGGAGAGACCGAGCCCGGTCCCCTTGCCGACTTCCTTGGTCGAGAAGAACGGCTCGAAGATCTTGTCGACAATGTCGGCGGGAATGCCGCTGCCAGTGTCGGTGACCTCGACCAGCACATAATCCGCCGCCGGCATGCCCTTGTACTCGCCGCGCTCGGCGTCTTTCGCGGACACGTTGGCGGTGCGAATGGTCAGCTTGCCGCCTTCGGGCATCGCATCGCGCGCGTTGACCGCAAGATTGACGATGACCTGTTCGAACTGGGACAGGTCGGCCTTCACCGGCCACAGGTCGCGGCCGTAGACGAACTCCGGCTTCACCTTCTCGCCGAGCAGGCGCTTCAGCAGCACGTTGATGTCGGAGAGTACATCGCCGATGTCGAGCACCTGCGGGCGCAGCGTCTGCTTGCGCGAGAACGCCAGCAGCTGCCGCACCAGCGCCGCCGCGCGGTTGGCGTTCTGCTTGATCTGCATGATGTCCTGGAACGACGGATCGGTCGGCTTGTGCGCGTTCAGCAGGAAGTCGTTCGCCATCATGATGGCGGAGAGCACGTTGTTGAAGTCGTGGGCGATGCCGCCGGCGAGCTGGCCCACCGCCTGCATCTTCTGCGACTGCGCGAAGCTGTTCTCCAGCGTACGCTTCTCGGTGGTATCGAGCAGGTAGACGATCGCGGCTTCCGCATCGCGCGCGTCGTGCTCGACGGAGGTGACGAAGAACTGGCCCCAGCGCTCCTTGGCGCTGTCCAGCATCGCCTCGACGGGTGGAATGTCGCCCTGCCCGTCCGCGGCCTTGTTGATCGCGGTGACCAGTTCGCCGCGCTCGCGCTCGTGCACCACCGCGAAGATCGATTTGCTGCCGGTGCCGGCCGGTGACAGGCTCTGGGTGAGCTTTGCGAACCGCGCATTGGCGCGCACGATGTTGCCCGCCTTGTCGACGGTGGCGATCGCCATCGGCGTATGATCGAAGAAGCGCATGAAACGCACTTCCGCCGCGCGCTGCGGATCGGAATGATCGTCGCGCGCGCGATTGATGACCAGTGTCCGCGATGCGCCGGGCGTGCCGTCGGCGCCGAACGCCAGCTTGTGATAGAGCCGCACCGGCATGGTCTTGCCGTTGCGCATCCGCAGGTCGAGATCGAACACCTCGGTCTTCACCTCGCCCGGCTCCGGGGTGATCGAGGTCAGAAGCGACGCGCCGTCGCCGGACATGATGTCGGCAACCTTCAGGCCGCCGGACCCTATTTCCGCGAGATCGTAATCCAGCCAGTTGGCGAGCGTCGCGTTGACATAGACCAGTTCGCCCCTGGCATTGACGGAGAAGAAGCCGCAGGGCGCATGATCGAGATACTCGATGGCGTGCTGCAATTCCTGGAAGACGTCTTCCTGGCGCTCGCGATCGCGGGTGATGTCGGCCACCGACCACACTGCGAATTTTGCCTGCCGCTTGTCGGTGCCCAGCGGACGAACGCGCATCCGCAGCCACCGGCCATGGGTGCTGTCGATGCCCGCGACGCGGACCTCCTCCTGCTGGCGCTTGCCCTCGCGCGCGGCCTTGAGCAGACGGAATACCGCCTCGGAGACATCGGGATTGCCGATGAAGACCCGCTCGACAGGACGCACATCGTTGGGGCCTGATGCGCCGGTCAGCGCGAGATAGGCCGTATTGGCGTAGACGACATGACCGCGCGGATCGGTCACCGCCAGCCCGTCGAACGCATGATCGGCGATCGGACGCGTGATCGGGTCTTCCGCGAGGCGATCGGCGAACCGCACGATCCCGGCGGCAAAGGCGAACAGCGTGAACAGCCCGACCATGGCCAGCAAAGCCAGCAGCACCAGGATGTAAGGCTGGGCCTGGGTGCGGCCCAGGGTCATAAAGGCTACGGCCGCGGCAATGATCGCACCCGCCACCAGCAGCACAAGAAAGATGCTTCCGCTTCGCCGCGCCGGCTCATGCACGGCGGCGAAAGAGGGACGAAGTTCGTTGCCCGTATCGGTTGTCATCTCAGCCTGTTCGCGCGTCCGCAAAGGACGCGCAAGTCATTATAATCCGCAGTCGACCGGCCTCTGAGTGCCTGAATCGGGCATCCTAACGCAAGGCACATTACGTCTGTGCAAGTGCCCGCGCCAGACTTGGTTCCCCTAGGTTAACAGGGATCAGCCAAGGCCGGAAATCCTGCGCTTGAGCTTCATCACGTAGCCGATCACCTCTGCGACCGCGTGATAGTGCTCGACCGGAATTTCGTCGTCGATATCGACGGTTGCGTGCAATGCGCGGGCCAGCGGCACGTTCTCGACAATGGGGATGTCGTTGGCGGTAGCAATTTCCCTGATCTTCAGCGCCAGCGCATCGACGCCCTTGGCGACGCAGACCGGCGCCGGCATGCCGCGATCGTACTTCAGCGCCACCGCGTAGTGGGTCGGGTTGGTGATAATCACCGAAGCCGATGGCACCGCCGCCATCATGCGCTTCTTCGCGCGCGCATGGCGAAGCTGCCGGATGCGTCCCTTGATGTGGGGATCGCCTTCCGACTGCTTGTATTCTTCCTTGATCTCCTCCAACGACATCTTCTGCCGCTCGAACCACTGGCGGTACTGGAACAGGTAGTCGAGCGCGGCCACCAGCGCGAGCGCCGCGACCACCGTGCCCATCAACTGAACCGAGATGGTTTTGGTGACGTTCAGGATCGACATCGGATCGAACCGGACCATGGCATCGAGACGGTGCCGCTCGGGCCACAGCACAAGGCACATCACGACGCCGAGCAGGACGACCTTGAAGATGCCCTTCAGGAAGTTCGCACCTGCCTGCTTGCCGAACAGCCGCTGGAAGCCCGCCATCGGCGAGATCTTGCTGAATTTCGGGCTGAGCGGCTCCGACGAGAAGACCAGCCGGTGCTGGATCAGGTTGCTGCCGACGCCCGCGATCAGCAGCATCAGCAGCGGAACGCCGAGAACACCGATCAGCATCAGCTCGATCTGGCTGAGCAGCGACAGCAGACCGGGACCGTCGACGCGGATCTGATGCGCGTTCATCATCAGATTGCGCATCGGCACCTCGATGCCCTTGCTGATCGAGCCCGAGAACGAAGACAGCAGCAACGTGGATGCGGCGATCACGAACCAGGTATTGACCTCCTGGCTCTTGGCGACGTCGCCCTTCTCCAACGCATCGTCGAGACGTTTTTGCGTCGGGTCCTGTGTTTTTGATTCCTTGTCCTCGTCTGACATGGCTTGTCTTCAGTTCCTGCCCTCAGCGCCGCGGCGCGAGTTCGTGGAGAACGCCGCCGAAGTAATCGAGGTAAGCACCCATCATGGTGGCGATGACGAGGGCAAGAATCAGGAAGCCGCCGAGAATCGAAAGCGGCACGCCGACAAAGAACACCTGCATCTGCGGCATCAGCCGCGCCAGCACGCCGAGGCCGAGATTGAATACCAGGCCGAACACGATGAACGGCGCGGACAACTGGATGCCGATCTTGAAAGCCGTCGCAAAGGCCTTGGTCGCCAGCGCCGCGACGTCGCCGCTCGACATTAATTCTCCCGGGGCGAATGCGTTGTAGCTTTCGTTCAGCGCCGCGATCACCAAATGATGCATGTCGGTCGCGAACAGCAGCGTCAGCCCGAGCATGGTCAGGAAGTTGCCGATCAGCGCGCCCTGCTGGCCCTGCGTGGGATCGATCGTGGTCACGAAGCCGAGGCCGAGCTGCTGGGCGATCACCGAACCGGCCACCGCCAGCGCCGACAGTGTGACGCGCGCGGTGGCGCCGAGCACCACGCCGATGATGATTTCATGAACCATCAGCACCAGCAGTGGCGCGATGGAGGTCATGCTGACGGTGTAGGCGTTGCGGTGCAGCGGCAAAATAATGAGCGTCAGCGCTAAGGCGATCGCGAGCCTGACGCGGACGGGAATATTGGCTTCGCCGAATCCGGGCAGCAGCATCACCATGGCACCGATGCGGGCGAACACCAGCATGAAGGCCGCGGCGAGCGCCGGAAGCAGCGAGATGTCGATACGCATGGAAGACGTGCCCTGCCCGTGAACGCCGCGTCCGTGAACATTCCGCTCCTGAACCGGCGCCGGATCATGCGCTACCCGCCGATGATTCGCGACGATATCCGCAGCATCTGGCTGTGCAGCGCGTCAGCCATGAACGGCAGCGCCAGAACAAGTGTGACGAAGATCGCGAGAATCTTCGGCACGAACACCAGCGTCTGTTCCTGGATCTGCGTCAGCGCCTGCACCAGCGAGATCGCAACGCCGACCACGAGGCCGACGATCAAGAGCGGCGACGATACCTTCACGATGGTCCAGATCGCATCGCGCGAGACGTCGAGAACTTCAGCACCTGTCATTTCAATCCCCTGCCCGTGGGCATTTCAAAAAAGCCAAATCAGATCGGCATCCGCATGATGTCTTCGTAGGCCTGAATGACCTTGTCGCGCACCGACACCAGCGTCGACACGGCGACATCGGTTTCAGCGACGGCCGTCACCACGTCCATGACGTTGGCCTTGCCCTGCGCCATCGCGATGGTCTGCGCGTCGGACTTGCGGCCCGCATCCATCACGCTGCCCATCGTTTCCTTGAGCAGCGCGCCGAACGAAGGGCCGTTCGAATCGCCGGTCTTGCCGAGAGCGCCCGCGCCGCCGGCGGAATCCATGATTTTCGCAAGGCTGGCATAGGCATTGGCGGCGACTGTTGGCGAAGCCATGAGTTAATTCTCCCTGTCAGGCCTTGAGAATGTCGAGGGTGCGCTGGATCATGCGGCGCGTGGCGGAGATGATGTTGAGGTTGGCCTCATACGACCGCTGCGCTTCGCGCATGTCGGTCATTTCGACCAGCGAGTTCACGTTGGGATACTTGACGTTGCCGTTGGCGTCCGCCGCCGGATTGCCCGGCTCGTGCTTGACGCGGAAATCGGAATTGTCCGGCTTGATCTTTCCCAGCGTAACCACGCGCGAATCGAGCGTGCGGTCGAGTTCGGAGGAGAACGTCGGCACCTTGCGGCGATAGGGATCGCCGCCCGCGGTCTTTGCCGTCGAGTCCGCGTTGGCGATGTTTTCCGAAATCACCCGCATCCGGCCCGCCTGCGCGCGCAGACCGGACGTCGCGATGCTCATCGACCTGAGAAAATCGTTGCCGTCGCTCATGCTTTGGCTCTCCTAGGCGGGATCATGCGCGTTACCGCTTTCCGATGGCGGTCTTCAGCAGTCCGAGGCTGCGGGTGTAGAGCGAGGTCGCCGCCGCATAGTCCATCTGGTTGGCGGAGACCTTCAGCATCTCGTCTTCGAGGTTGACCGCATTGCCTGCGGGCCGGGTCGCATAGCCGCCGCGGTTGCTGGAACTGAAATTCTCGCTCACCCCGCTCGCCTGGATGTGCCCTGCGCTGGTGCGCGCCATGGCCAGCGACGGCATCGCGCCGGTCACCGGACCCGCGCCGCCACGATCGAACTTGGGTTCCACGAGGTCCCGCGGCTTGAAGTTCGGTGTGTCCGAATGTGAAATATTCTCCGCAAGCACCCGTTGCCGCTCCTGATGCCACTGCATCTTGGTGCGAAGCGCGGACAACATCGGAAGATCGGTGATCGCCATCGGCCAGCCCTCAACCCGAAGCGCAGCGCCTCAGGTAGGCAGAATTTGCCGCGTGTATGGTTAATAAGGGGTTAAGAACCGTTCGGACCCATTTTCGCCATGAATGCCCTTCAACCGGACAAGCCATTGAAGTACCGGCAGAAGAACTATTTCGGGCCGCCGCGCTTTAATAGGGTACTCATCCGCCGGCGGCAGCATTTGCCGTCAAGAATTAACCGGTAGCGCGCACTTAGCACTCAATTCGTCCCAAACTGCTTGTTTCGCGGCCAGTGACCTGCGAATCTGGCATAGATGCGAGTGTTGTTTGACGGGGACAGGACATGCCGCAAACGCTTTGGTTCTTCATCGCCTTCGTCATCGTTCTTGCGTTGATCGGAGTTGCCGCCTGGCTTGTTCGCCGGTTTGGCGGAAGCAGTCTCGGCGGCTCCGGAGCCAGCCGGGGGCGCATGCCGCGGCTTGCCGTGATCGATGCCGCAGCGGTCGATGGCCGCCGCAGGCTGGTGCTGGTCCGGCGCGACAACGTCGAACATCTGCTGATGATCGGTGGCCCCGCCGATCTCGTGGTCGAACCCAATATCGTACGCAGCGTGCCGCAGCGTGATCAGGCGGCACCGCGCGGGCCTGCGGGAACCGAGCTTCCGCCGCGTCTGGCTCCCGACACCGGCTGGTCCGATAGCGAAGTCCCGCATACCGAGGCTTTTGAACATCGCGAGCCGTCCGCGCCGGAGCTGCCCCATCGTCCGGTGCGCGCTCCTTATAATGACGACACCCGCCGGCCCGCCCCTCCGCTGCCTGAGCGGCACAGCCCGGACGTCATGCCGAGCTTCACGCCGGAGCCGATGATTCGTCCCGAACCGTCGTTGCGTCCTGAACCGATGCTGCGTTCGGAGCCTCGCGCAATTCCGCGAAGCGAGCGCAGCGAACCGATGCCGCCGCGCATGCCGCGCTCGGGCGACGTTCCGAAAGCGCCGCCGATGCCGCCCCGTCCGCCGGTACGCCCGGCACCCGATCCTGCTTTGTCATCGGCGGATCAGAACCTCGCCGACATGGCGCAGCGGCTCGAAGCCGCCCTGCGCCGGCCCGGCGGTGAACCTCGCCTCGACACCGCACCATCGATCGGCCCGGTCGAGCGGCCGGGCGCACCACCCGTTGCTCCTGAGGCTGCGGGGAATCGGCCCGTGCCGCGCTCCGAAGGCGCCCCGCGCCCGCCAGTTCCACCGGCGCCGCCGCCGCCCGCGCCAAAGGCTGCGTTCGAGAATCTCGAAGACGAGATGGCCAATCTCCTCGGCCGTCCGAAGCCTCCCGCGTGAGATCCTCGACATCACCGCGTAGAGTTTTATTTTTTGCCAGTCTTGTCGCCGCCACCGGGTTCCTGATCGAACCGGCGAGCGCGCAGGATATCAGCATCAATCTGGGCCAGGGCAACGGCGGCGTCACCGAGCGCGCGATCCAGCTGATCGCGCTGCTGACGGTCCTGTCGATCGCGCCGTCGATCCTGGTGATGATGACGTCGTTCACCCGCATCGTGGTGGTGCTGTCGCTGCTACGCACGGCGCTCGGCACCGCGACCGCGCCGCCGAACTCGGTCATCATCGCGCTGGCGCTGTTCCTGACCGGATTCGTAATGGGACCGGTGCTGCAAAAAGCTTATGACGACGGCATCAAGCCGCTGGTTGCCAACCAGATCACCGTCGAGCAGGCGTTCGAGCGCGGCACGGTGCCGCTGCGCAGCTTCATGCAGAAGAATGTGCGCGAGAAGGATCTCAAGCTGTTCATGGACCTGTCGGGCGAGCCACCGGCGGCCACGCCCGAGCAGATGTCGCTGCGCATCCTGATCCCCGCCTTCATGATTTCCGAGCTGAAGCGCGCCTTCGAGATCGGCTTTCTCCTGTTTTTGCCCTTCCTCATCATCGACCTTGTGGTCGCATCGGTTCTGATGTCGATGGGCATGATGATGCTGCCGCCGGTGGTGGTGTCACTGCCGTTCAAGCTGATCTTCTTCGTGCTGGTGGACGGCTGGTCGCTGGTGGCAGGCAGCCTCGTGCAAAGCTACGGCGGCGGGTAAGTCGGCTCGCGAGACTTTCCGTTTCGTCATTGCGAGGAGCGTCAGCAACGAAGCAATCCAACTTCCTTGTCGCTCTGGATTCGCTTCGCTTGCAATGACGCCTGCAGCGTCCGCCGGTCAGCGGGTCGCCTTCACCCGCTTCAGGCTGCCCGTCGGATTCGGATCGGCCTTGATTTCAGGCGGCAGTTTGGCGCGCGCCATTGCATCGGGGAAGCGGACCTTCATCTCACGCAGGAAGCCATCGAGCGTGTCGATGGTCGCCGCCATCTTCGCAATCCGCGCGAAATCCGCGCTGTTCGCCGTCGCCGGCTTCGAGGCCACGTCGAACGCTGCGCGGTCGCCGCCGTCCATCTTCGGACTGTACTTCTCGCGGAAGCGGGCAAGGCCGATGGCATCTTCCGCCAGCGCGTATCCGATCACGGCGCGAATGACGTCGCTCTTCTCGGTCGGCGACAGCGGCTGAAAATCGCGCCAGCGATCACCGTAAAGCAGTTCGATCTGCTCGGCGGACTCCCGCCAGCGCCGCGACGCCCAGTAGATATCCGACCGCAGCCGGACCGCCTCGCGGCCGCCGACGTTCGAGATGATGTCGAGCGCCAGATCGTGACGACCGATGTCGGTCTGCGCCCGCGCCTCGAGCAACAGGCGCTGCTGGCGGATTTCTCCGGCCAGATCGGCGATCCGCGTGGTGCGCAGCGCCGCGATGGCGCGATCGGGCTTGCGGTTCATCAGATAGACCATCGCCAGCCGGGAGGCGACCTGTGCGCGGGCCGAGCCTTCAAGCCGGTGATCGATTTGGTATTGTAAAAGCTCGCTCGCCTGTTCGAGCAGATCGACGGCGACAAGACGATCCGCCAGACGCCGGATCATTTCGTCGCCGCGACGGCCGATCGGCGTGAGATCGCGGAACTCATAGAACATCGCAAGCGCTTCGACGGGCGGAAGATCCTCCCCCTTCGCGCCATTGTAGATCTGCTCGAACAATGCCGACGCCTCGTCCTGCATCTTTCGCGATGCTTCGGAGTTCGGTTGCAGCATGGTCGCGGTGCGTACGGCTGAGAAAGCTTCCGAATAACGCCCCTTGGCCGCGTAGAGCCGGCTCAGCATCTCCAGTGTCTTCACCTCGATGGAGTCGCCCCGCCATGTGACCGAGATGGCTTCAAGATCGCGAAGCGCATCGTCATCGCTGATTTCGCCGCGCTTCTGGCGCAATGCAATCTGACGGACCTGCGCTTCGACCGCCGACGGACGATCGGCCGACCCTGCGGCGGCCTGAAACGCCGCCAGTGCGTCCTGATCGCGGCCCAGCGCTTCGGCGAGACGCCCGCGCAACAGCGCAATCGCCGCCGTCTGCTCGGGACCGACGCCGACGACGTCAAGATCGTTGCTCCGCACCGCCGCGCCCGGATAGTCCCTCACCTCAAGCGACGCGCGGAACGCGTCCGCGATCACAATGCGCTGGAGATCGAGCGGCAGCGCCGTGATGGCGAACTCGACGTTCTTGAATTTCTCGCGCGCTTCCACCCATTTTTCCTGCCGCGCCAGAGCAAGCGCCTTCCAGAGCTGGGAATCGATATTCGCGGCTACGGCGGGGTTCGCGAGATCCGCCAGCGCAAGCGCAGGATGCCCCGCCAGCGTGCTGGCGACAGCATGAACCGTCAGCGACGAGGCTTCTTCCTCGCCCGGCTTGATCTCCGAAAACGCCAGATCGAGAATGCCCTTCGCTTCGGGATACAGTCCACGTGCGAGATAGAACCGCGCAAGGTCGACATGGACAGGCAGGCGCGCCATTCCGGTCGCCAGCGCCGCCTTTGTCAGCAGCTTGTTGCGGGTCGGAATGAACTCGGCGTTCTGATAGTCGCGCCATTCGGTGACGTCGAAGACTGGACGAATGAGCGCGGCTGCGCGCTCCGGCGCCGCTGTCGCGGTGGACAGCGTCAAACCTCCGGGCCGCGTCAGGGTCAGCGTATCCGACGAGATGCCCGCGGTGATGTCATCCGACTTCTGCTGGATCACCACACCGTGGATCGATTCGAGCAGCGAGAACTCGACAAAGTCCTGGCGCTTCATGAACCCGCGCGACGGCGCGCCCGCCGTCATCACCAGCAGCAGATCGCCGGCATCGGGATCGTTCAGCCGATGAAGCTGTCCGGGCTTTGCGAGGCTGACACTGACGCTGGCGCGTCCGGGATCGGCCATGTTGCGTGTCGCGACCAGTGGTTGCGGCGGTGCGTGTCCCTTGTCGGCGAGAACGAGAGTCCACGCACGCTCATCCCCCGTCAGGGTTGCAAGCTGCGGACGATTCAGCCGTATCCGCAGCGCGCGGCCTTTCGGCAAATCGACAGGAACGGCTTCTGCGACGATCCATCCGCCCTCACGGCGGACGGCGCTGGCATCGATCGCCTGATCGGTGTCGAACACCAGCCAGATCGAGTCCGAACGGCGAAACACCGCCGCGGCGGTAGGAGTGCTGAACGGAAACGTCAGGCGGAAATCGTCACTGGTGAGCCTCGCCTCCACCGTGACCTCCGCTGCGGGTTTGGCCGCAGCCTTTTCGGGCGGCGAGGCTTTCACGGCAGGCGGCGATGGCACCAGCGGCGTCTTCACGGGCGCTTCGGCAACGGCTGGAGGAGTCGGCACAGCCGTCGCGGCGTCCGGCTTCGCAACGGCCGTCTCGGCCTTCGCATCGGTCGACGGCGCGGGCGCAGCGGTTTCCGCCGGCTTGACGTCCGGCGTTTGAATCTCCGGCAGCTTGACCTGGGCTGTCTTGACTTCAGCCGGCTTGGCGTCCGCCGTCATCTGACGTGCGATTTGTTCGGACGTCGGCGGCGCGATCTCGCTGGCCTTGTCGCCCGGGATCGGCTTCAACGGCGAATTGACGGTTTTTGGCTTCTGCGCCGGCTCGAAGGCAACGTCGACGACGTAATTCTTGTCCTCGCGGAACGAATGAATATCCGCCTCGCCGATCAGCGCGATCTCGACGCGTGCCCCGTCGCCCGCGATCTTCTGATTGATCGAGGTGATGTTCGCAGGCATCGCGATCTTCGCGTCCGCAAGATCGAACATCAGCGGCGCGGTGAACGACAACGTGAACTTCTCCGTCCCCAGCGAGGACGACACATTCACGCCGTCCGGCATTTCAAAGACAAAGCGGACGAAGGTCGGCTGAATCGATACCCGTACGCGAACCGGCGGACGCTTCGTCGCCTCATCCGCAATCTTCTGCATGCGCAAGGCGCGCTCGGCGGCCAGCGCACGCTCGGACAGCTCCTTCACAACCTCGGCCGGCAGTGCGGGCGGAAGCCCGGTCCATTTTTCCGGCAACAGATCGATGAACACGCGCTCTCCCGCGGTCATCACATTGACGCTGACTTTCTGCGTCAGCGCCATGCGGATCGCAGTGCCGTCGGGATCGCGGCGAACCGACCCGACATAGGCGGGAACGGAATCCGCAAGCAGATCGATCGGAACGTCGACGGGCTTCTTGAACTGAATGACCAGGATCGCGCCCGCGACAATCACATCGGTCGGAACGTCTTCCTTGAACTTGAGAATCAGGCGGGCATAACCGGGCTGCGCCGTCAGCACTGCCTCGCCTTTGACAGGATCAGCCGGAGCGGCTGTTGCGGCGACCGACAGGCAGGACAGCAGAACGGCCAGCGCAAGCGCCGATGACCGCAGGCCGCAGCAAAGCCGGCCCGCAAGAGAGCGGGCTTTCGGCCTGGTCCCTCGGGCTGGCTTAATTGTGCCGGCGGTCCTGGACATTCCCAACACGCCTCAGTTTCGGACGGGTGCTTGCGGCCTGCCTTCGATCTTGGGCAGGTCGTTCGCGGATGACGATCTATCGCCGGAGCGGCGCGCCAGTTCGACCGTCAATCGCTCGGCCGCCTCCGGCTGCATCTGTCCCATGATGTCGGACATCTTGCGCGGCGCGATCTGCGACGCGATCTCGAACAGCACCGACAGTTCAAGCCGGTCGAACACCCTCGCCGCATCCTTCGGCTTCATGGCTTCGTACATCGTCACCAGCCCCTTGAAGCGCGCGGCCTCCTGTTCCTGCTTCTGCTGCCCGGCAACTGACACACGCGCCTCGGTCGCCTTCATCTCTTCGATCTTGCCCTCGATCCGCTTTTCAGCGGACTTCATCAGGCTTTCCCGAATTTCGATTTCGCGTGCGCGGGCTTCGATCTCCTGCCGCCGCGCCTGAAGGCTTTCAAGAACCGCACGTTCGGATGCAGTCACCGCGCGGTTGGGATCCGGATAGACCACCTTGCCGTCAGGAATTGGCGCGACCTCGGGAGCTGCCACGACCGGCTTGTCATCCTTGGCGGCGACCGAACCGGTGACATCCGACGAATCCAGCTTGCCCGGCGACGGGAAGTTGAAGGTCTCCTGCGCCCACGACTTCGGCTTCGGCGTATCGTTAAGGATATACCCGCCTTCAAGCAGAAGGCCCGATACCTTGAGCACGACCAGACAGCAGGTCGCGATCAAAAGTATCGGGATGATCCGGATATCGCGAAGAAGTGTTTTCATGCAGCGAGACCGGTGGCCCTTCGCCGTTCGGAGAATGCCTGGGCGGCGGCAAGCAGCGTCTTCGCATTCGACGACTTTTGCACCGGAGCAGCCGGCGTTTCGGCCCCCGCAGCCATCTCGACCTCGGGGACCGATGGCCGGGCCGCGAGCGCGATCTGGGTCAGACGGTTGAGGATCGCTTCGCCGGCCATCACCTGCTTGCTGAGTTTCGCCGACAGGGCCGTTCCGGCGGTGAGCTGAGCGCCGAGATTTTCGTCGCACTCCCGCACCGTCAGCTTCAGGCCACCGATCGCACGCTCGGCGATTTCGGTCGCCGTGATGAGTTCGGCGATCATGGCGCGCATCGACTGCTCGTCGGCCCGCAGGCGCTTAAGCCGCCGGTTCAGGAGCATGCAGTAACCGATCGTGAGCAAAAGCAGCACCGCAACCAGGCTCTCGATCACAAGTCCGAATGAGTGACTCATTGTGCCTCCATCAGTTTGGTTTGCTCGTCTTGCTTCTCGAACATCGCGTAAGTTGTGTGCGGCTTGCGCAGTGGCTTGGTGACACGAATGGCAACGCGATCGCCGACACGCCCCATCCGGCCCTCGCTGAGCGGCACGTCGCCGCAGCGGACCGTCACCAGTGCATCGGGCCGCACGTTGAGCGGCAGGGTATCGCCGACCTTCAGCATCATCAGTTGCTTGAGCGGCATGTTGGCTTCATAGAGCACGGCATCGACGGCGATTTCCGCCCGCGCGATCTCGGTGGCAAGATGGCCCTCCCAGATCGGATCACGGCCGAACTTTTCACCCATGAACATCTGCAACAGCACGTCGCGGATCGGTTCGATGGTGGCGTAGGGCAGCAGAAGCTCGATGTTGCCGCCGCGGTCTTCCATGTCGATCCGCAGGCGGACCAGAATGGCGGCGTTGGCAGGCCGGCTGATGGCGGCGAAGCGCGGATTGGTCTCCAGCCGGTCGATCGTGAAGGTCACGGGCGACAGCGGCCGGAAGGCCTGCTCGGCATCGGCGAGAACGACTTCAACGAGGCGCTTGACCAGATTGGTTTCGATGGTGGTATAGGGACGGCCTTCGATGCGCAGCGACGGCTGCCCGCGGCGCCCGCCGAGCAGCACGTCGATGATCGAATAGATCAGACTCGAATCGACCGTGAACAAGCCGAAGTTTTCCCATTCCTCGGCCTTGAACACCGAGAGCACGCAGGGCAGCGGGATCGAATTGAGATAGTCGCCGAAGCGCACCGAGGTGATGCGGTCCAGCGAGACTTCGACGTTGTCGGAGGTGAAATTGCGCAGGCTCGTCGTCATCAGCCGCACTAGGCGGTCGAACACGATTTCGAGCATCGGAAGGCGTTCGTACGACACCATCGCGGAATCGATGATGGCGCGAATGCCGGAATTCTCGTCGATATTGAGTTCGCCGTCGCTGAAACCGAGCAGGTTGTCGATTTCTTCCTGCGACAGGACGCGCTCGCCGCCGGCCTTGCCGATGTCGAGCGTGCGGCTGCCGTCGTCGACCATCGCGGCCCACTGCTCCGCCATGGTCTCGGTCAGCGTATTGGCTTCCGCCTCAGCCGCAGCCGCGGCCGGATCTTCGGAATCCAGCGCGCCTTCCCATTCGGCGGCTAGCGCATCCTGATCGACATCATTATCGCCCGGAGACATGTTTCAACTTCCGTCCGTCACTGAACGACGATTTCCTTGAACAGCACAGCGTTCACCTGACTGGGCGAGATCGCAGCGTTGACGCGGCGCGTCAGTTCTTCCTTCAGGCGGAACAGCCCGATCGATCCGTTGAGGTCGGTTGGACGCAACTCGCGCATGTAGGTCTGAAACAGGTCCATCACGCGCGGCATGGTCGGCTGGATCTGCGCCACCAGCGGCTGATCCTTGACCTCGAGCACAACCTTGACCTTGAGATATTGAACCCGCTCGCCCGGCGCATTCGCCAGATTGACCAGTACCTCGGGCACGTCGAGGAACACCGGCGGCTTCGGGGGCGGAGCAGCCGCGTGCTCCTCCTTGCCGTGTCCGCGCATGAAGAAGAACCAGCCGCCGCCAACCAGCAGAAGCACCAGCGCTGCGGCGCCGCCAATCATAATGAGTTTGCGCTTGCTCTTCGGAGCGGCGGCTTCGGCACCGCCCTCTTCGACCTGATCGTCGTCTGCCATTGCCCCCGCCCGTCGTCCTGGGATGGGCTCGATGCTGCCGAACTGGCTTTAAATGACGCGATACAAAGGCCGCCGGCGCGTGAGCGCCCTCTACGTCCACCGTACGGACGCAATGGTTAACGAAATCTTTCTTTTGTCCTTCAGGTGGGAAAAATTTGCCGAGGCAACATGGTCAACAAGAGGTTATTGCCGACCCACGTCACCGCCTCGAAATCATTAAAATACTGAAATCTCTCGTATTTTTTAGTTGGCACGCCCCTCGCATTGTAGATGGCGAACCGCGGCTTGGGAGAGCCTCAACGGTTCGCACGATCCGCGTCACGCCTTGGGAGAGGCACGGCGCGGTTCAACAAGGGGAGATTGGCCGATGGAGAATACGCTTCTCGTCGCTTTGTCGCGGCAGATGTCGCTTGAGCGGCAGATCGACATCATTGCCAACAACGTGGCCAACACCAACACCAATGGTTTCAAGGCCAACAAGTCGCTGTTCGAGGAATACCTGAATACGGGCGCGCGCGAGGACAACTTCTCGGCCGGCGACCGCCGCGTCAGCTTCGTTCAGGACCGCGCGGCCTATCACGATTTCACGCAAGGCCCAGCCGAGAAGACCGGCAGCCCGCTGGACGTCTCCATTGACGGCAAGGGCTTCATTGCGGTGCAGACCCCGGCCGGTGAGCGCTACACCCGCGACGGCTCGTTCCAGATCAATTCCCAGGGCCAGCTCGTCACCACCGGCGGCAACCTTGTGCTCGGCACCAATGGCCCGATCGTGTTCCAGCCGACCGACAAGGACATCGTGATCTCGAGCGAAGGCACCATCACGGTGCGCGAAGGCATCGTGACCCAGTTCGATTCCATTCGCGGCAAGCTGAAGCTGGTCAAGTTCGACAATCCGCAGCAGCTCCAGAACGAAGGCGCGAACCTGTACTCGGCGCCGGCCGGCACCACGGCACAGCCCGACCTCGCCTCGCGCTTCAATCAGGGCTTTGTCGAGAAGTCCAATGTCAGCGCCGTCGCTGAAATGACCCGCATGATGGAAGTCATGCGCACCTATCAGTCGGTCGCCTCGCTGATGCAGCAGCAGAATGACCTTCGCAAAACCGCACTCCAGACACTTGCCGACGTTCCGGCATAAGGAAACTGATCCATGCGCGCACTTTACACAGCAGCGACCGGGATGGCGGCTCAGGAGCTCAACGTCCAGGTCATTTCCAACAACATCGCGAACCTGCGCACCACCGGCTACAAGAAGCAGCGCGCGCAGTTCCAGGATCTGATCTACGAACACGTCAAGCGCGTCGGCGCGCAGGCGTCGGATCAGGGCACCATCCTTCCGGTCGGCATCGATATCGGCGGCGGCGTCAAGACCGTCGGCACGCCGCGCCTGATGACACAGGGCACGCTCAATCCGACCGGCGGCGATCTCGACATCGCCATCCGCGGCGAGGGCTTTTTCAAGATCCAGATGACCGACGGCACCTACACCTACACCCGCGACGGCTCGTTCACGACCGACGGTCAGGGCCGCGTGGTGACGGCGCAGGGCAATCCGGTACAGCCCACCATCACAATCCCGCAGAACTCGTCGCAGCTGACCATCAACCAGCAGGGCCAGGTCTCGGTGATGACACCGGGTTCGACAACGCCGACCGTGGTCGGCCAGATCGGCCTGACCCGCTTCATCAACAAGGGCGGCCTGCAATCGATCGGCGACAACCTGTTCACCGATACGCCGGCTTCCGGTCCGCCGCAGGACGGCCTCGCCAACGCCGACGGCTTCGGCGACATGCAGCAGCGCAATCTTGAATCGGCCAACGTCGAGGTCGTGTCGGAAATCTCCGACCTGATCGCCGCCCAGCGCGCCTATGAAATGAACGCCAAGGTCGTCAGCGCCGCCGACCAGATGATGCAGTCCACCACCGGCATGTTCCGCTAAGGGAGAGAGTGATGTTGCGTTCATTTGTCATCGCCGCCGCCCTCCTCGCCGCAACGTCGGGCGCCGTACTGGCGCAGTCGGAGCAGGACTCGCTTGCCTCTCCGGTGCTACGCGCGAACGTCACCGTGAGCAGCGATGTCGTCCGCATCGGCGACGTCGTCGAGAACGCCGGAAGCGCAGCACAGATCGCGATCTTTCGCGCGCCTGACCTCGGCACCACCGGCTCGCTGCCCATCGCGCAGCTTCTTGCGGCGCTGCGCGCACATCAGGTGATCGGCGTCGACACCCGCGACCTCCGCGAGGTGTCGGTCACCCGTTCGTCGCGCACCCTTGTCTCCAAGGAAATCGAACAGCAGATCGCCCGCGTGCTGGAACGGCGCAACGGCCTCGGCGACGCCGCCAACATCTCCGTCACCTTCGAGCGTGACCTGCGCGAATTGCAGCTCGATGCCGCCCATACCGGCGACATGCGCGCGACCATCGTGCGGTTCGACCCGCGCAACGGACGCTTCGACATCACCTTCGAGATTCCCAACGACGTGACCTACAATCCGACCAAGCTGCGCTTCATCGGTACCGCGGTTGAGACTGTCGAAGCAGCAGTGCTGACCCGCGCGGTGGAGCGCAACGAAATTCTGAAATCGTCGGACGTTGTGGTCGAGCGGCGGCCAAAGACTGAAATCGGAAACGACGTGATCAACCGCGACCGTTCGGTCGGCATGCAGGCCCGCAAGCAGATGCGCGCCGGACAGGCGCTGAAAGCGGCGGACCTCGGAAAGCCGGATCTGGTCTCGCGCGATCAGGGCGTCATGCTGATCTACCAAGCGCCCGGCCTCTATCTCACCGGCCGCGGCAAGGCGCTCGACAGCGGCACCGAAGGCGATGTCGTCAACATCGTCAACCTGCAATCGAAACGCACCGTTCAGGGCGTCGTGACCGGCCCCGGCCAGGTCACCATCACCGCCCCCGGCCCTCGCCTCACCACCGCAGCACTTTCGAACAGCGAGCCACCTGCCGCTCCCGAATCCAAAAAAGCCGAGTAATCAGTCATGTCGAAGTTTCACGTGTTCAATCGCCTCATCGTCGCCGGAAGTCTCCTGGCGCTCGGCACCATGGCCAGCGGCTGCTCATCCCTCGATCGTCTCGCTGCGATCGGCGAAAAGCCGAAGCTCTCGGCGATCGACAATCCGACAACCCAGGCGGGCTACAAGCCGGTGTCGATGCCGATGCCCGCGCCGCAGCCGGCGTCGTTCAATCCGAATTCGCTGTGGCGGAACGGTTCGCGCGCCTTCTTCAAGGATCAGCGTGCGCACCAGATCGGCGACATTCTCACGGTGCAGGTCAACATCACCGACAAGGCCAACATCGCCAACGAGACCCAGCGCAGCCGCACCAACTCGGAAAACTCCGGCGTCACCAGCTTCTTCGGCATCAACAAGATTCCGCTCACGAATGCACCGATCCCTCCCGGCCGCATGCTGACCGCGGATTCCACCTCGTCCAGCGACGGCAAGGGCTCGGTCAACCGGCAGGAAGCGTTGCAGACCAACGTCGCCGCCGTCGTCACCCAGTTGCTGCCGAACGGCAACCTTGTTGTCGAGGGCAAGCAGGAAATCCGCGTCAACTTCGAGGTCCGCGAACTGATCGTGGCGGGCATCGTGCGGCCGGAGGACATCCAGAGCGACAACACCATCGACTCCAGCAAGATCGCGCAGGCCCGCATCGCCTACGGCGGCCGCGGTCAGATCACCGACGTGCAGCAGGCCCGCTACGGCCAGCAGGCCTTCGACATCCTGCTGCCGTTCTAACCGCAACACCGAAGTATCGTTTCAGCAGGCCCGATTTTCCGGAAAGGATCATGTCGCATCAATAAGAGACGGCTCCCACCGTCTCTCTCCCCGCTCCCACACCAGGCAGCGAACCTAGGCGCCGCACGGTGTTCACGACACGGCCTGCATCAGCTCCCCTGATGCAGGCCGTGATCGTTTTGAGCAAACATTTCGCCGTGTTCAGCCGGTCGCGGAGGTGATAATTTCCGCCTGCGCAAGCTGCCTACCGTTCAGCGCGGACAATCCTGCTGCTCGGCCGCCTCTGAATGGGCGTGATGCAACGTCGCAGCCTTCGCAACCTGAGCAGCCGACCGGTGAAGGAGGGTGTCATGTACGCCGCTATTCGTCAGGGTAAGGCAAAAGCCGGCATGGTCGAGGAACTGTCGCGCAGGATCAAGGAAGGCGCGATCCCGATCATCAGCAACGTCGAAGGCTTCATGGCCTATTATGTGATCTATGCGCCGGACGATACGGTGACGGCGATCAGCATCTTCAACAATTTTGCCGGCGCAGAAGAGTCGAACAAGCGCGGGCTGGCATGGATCGAGAAGGACCTCGCGCCGCTGCTCACCGGACCGGCCACCGCAGTCGCCGGACCGGTCATCGTCCACACCCTGGCATAGCGGCCTCATCCGCAGCGCGCGGCCGGGTGGCGACACGGCGATTGCGTGCTAATGTCCCGGATACAGCGGGGACAGGGCTTGGAACATTCGCAGCAACGAAACGAAGCACTCGACGGGCTTCGCGGATATGCCGCGCTGGCGGTTGCGGTCTTTCATACTGTGCTGAATGTCGATCTGGGGCTCATCGCGCGTGTCCAGGAGCAGGACTTTTCCAGCCTCGCCGGAGCCTATGACCGGCTCAACTGGCTTGTTCTTCGCACATTCAACGGAAACATCGCTGTCGCCATCTTCTTTGTTCTGAGCGGAACGGTTCTGTTCGGCAGCCTGCGCCGCTTGCAGGGATCGGCGGCAAGCCGGTCGGCAACGTTTCTGATCCGCAGATTCCTGCGGATCTATCCGCCGCTGATTGTATGTCTGGCTGTGATGACCGGCGTCTACGCGGTGTTCGGTATCCCGGTCTCGGTGCAGGGCTTCATCGAAAACGCCCTGCTCTATTCATTCCCGGTCAACGGACCGACATGGACATTGTCCGTCGAAATGCAGGCGGCGCCCGCGATGCTGGTCGCGTTCGGCGGCTATCTGATCGGGCGGGAAGCCGGACTTCTCATCGCGGGTGTTGCCGTCGCCCTCATTCTCAATATCGGCGGCCTCAACATCGGCCCTATCAAGACCTTCTGGCCCTACTTTCTTGTCGGAATGCTGATACCGACGCGGATCGGCAGCGCGGTGGCCGGCGTCCTGCCGCACCATAGCTGGATCGTCATCATGATCGTCCTGCTGTATTTCAGCGGACCGACCACCGAGAAGATTTGCTGCGGCCTCCTGATCGCACTGCTCTATCACCGCGATGACGGCCTGCTCGGCAACATTCTCCGACGCCCCGTTGCAAGGTTCTTCGGCCGGATCAGCTACAGCTTCTATCTCTACAATGTGATGTTTCTCGAAATCATCTGTCTGTATCTGCGCAAGTCAGCACTCGCGACAACCCATCCGCTGGAGATCGGCCTTGCCGCATCGATCGTGGTCATCGTGCTGACGACGCCGATTGCCTATCTGTCAGCGAGATGGACCGAAGAACCGGCAAAAAGGTACGGCGGGACGGCGCGCGACACGCGACCCATCGCGCTCGATGAAACGCCCGCCCGGATTCAGTAATCAAACACAACTGCGTCCATTACCGCCGATGCCGATTTGCGCCCGCAAGCGGTACCGTGATCCTTTGACTGAACGGAGTAACCATTTGATCACCCTGAGACGCGAATGAAGCCGGCATCGTTGGTTAGGTAACGATCATTGACCTATCTAGAGGCTCAGGATTGAACCACGGCCTCGTCGCATGTTCCTTGATCAGCTATCCGTCCTTGTCGCGATCGGCTTTTCGAGCGCCTCGCTCGGCATGACCTTTCTCATGATGTGGGCGATCGGACGGTCCGAGACACATCTGCTGATCTGGGCGACCGGACTTGCGCTCATCGTCGCCGGCGTCATCGTCTTCAGCGCCGTCGTTGAGAACTACAGTTCGGGACTTCTGCTGACGTCGTTCCTGTTCCTGATCGGGGGATTTGGATTCCTTCACGCCGGCTGCGCCCGGTTTTGCACCGGCCAGACCAACTGGGTTTCGACAGCCGTAGCTGTCGCTCTTGCCCTCATCCCGACATCGATCGCCTTCGCTCTGGGTTACTCCGGCATCGGAACGATGATCGGGAATATCGCGATCGGTGCGCTTCTTATGCTGATCGCGCGCCACTATTGGCTGGCGCGCGCCGAATCCCGGCTCCTGATGACGGCAAATGCCATATGTTGTGTCGCCACAGCGGCATCCTTCATCGCATGCGGTTACGCACTCGCCGTTCAGGGCCAGATCATCCTGACGTCCCGGCCGGCCAACTGGGCGGAGGAGATCAATTCCATCATGGCGATCGCCGGATTGACCGGTATCGGGGCGCTCTCCCTCACCCTCAATCAGATGCGGATCGCAAACCGACACAAATCGGATGCCATGAGAGACGCCCTGACCGGTCTGCTCAACCGGCGCGCGCTGTTCGACGGCCGGATGGGGATCGCGCCATCTGGAACGGCCGTCGTGATGATGGATCTGGATTACTTCAAGACGATCAACGACCGCTTCGGACACGATTCCGGCGATCGGATACTGATGGCCTTTGCCGACGTGATCCATTCGAACATCCGCGCAAACGATCTTGCCGCGCGCATGGGCGGCGAAGAGTTTTGCATCATCATGCCGGATGCAGGTCCGAAGGCTTCCGCCACTGTTGCCGACCGCATCAGAACGCAAATCGAGGCGACGACCGTTCAAACGGAGAATGGGCCCGTACGGGCGACGGTCAGCGCAGGAATCGCCGTTCGCTCGGTGGAGCCGGAAACGCTCCAGGCGCTACTTAGCAGAGCCGATGCCGCGCTCTATGAGGCGAAGGCGTCCGGCCGCAACCGCGTTCAGATCTCCGGCTTCAGCCTCGCCGCGTAGCCGGAGAATTCCGGCTCAGCGCCGCCCATAGTTGCGCACGCAGGTCCCTCCCACACCCGATGCCGAAGCCTTGCACTGCTGATAGCTTGCGTATCTGCAGTCGCCGGGGCCTGGCGAGCTCTTCAGGCAATACCTGTAACCACGCGCATCGGCCTGACCGATGAACGCGAACGACGTCGCCACGAACGCCAGTGCGATCAAAAATATCTTCACGATTATCCTCCCTTTGTTATTGGGCGCTAATTCGCGAAGGCCCCTCCTGTTCCGAAACGGAACAAAAAACCCGATGGTCTTTCGACCACCGGGCTGAAATCGGTGAACGCGTACGGCGCGAATTGCTATTCGTCGCGATAAACCTTCTCGCGCTTCTCGTGGCGCTCCTGCGCCTCGACCGACAGCGTCGCGATGGGACGCGCTTCCAGCCGCTTCAGCGAGATCGGCTCGCCGGTTTCTTCGCAGTAGCCGTAGGTATTGTCCTCGATCCGCTGCAAGGCGGCATCGATCTTTGAGATGAGCTTGCGTTGACGGTCGCGCGCGCGAAGTTCGATGGCGCGATCGGTCTCAGATGAAGCGCGGTCGGCAAGATCAGGATGATTGACGTTCTCTTCCTGAAGCTGCTGAAGCGTGGTCTTCGATTCCCGGAGGATCTCTTCCTTCCAGTCGAGCAACTTCCGGCGGAAATACTCCCGCTGACGCTCATTCATGAAAGGCTCTTTTTCAGAGGGCCTGTAGTTCTTCAACTTTTCCAAGTGCGGTCCATGTCGACGTACAAGGCGGACGGAAAATGCCTGTCCGCGCGGCAGCTTATATAGCTACGACTTGTGACAGACAATATCGCGGATGGGCCGGAAAGCACCCGAATCGGGCCCTCAAATATGGCCTTCCACAGGGAACCGCACCGCAGCAGAAGCACGGAAACGGCCGGAATTCCGGCCTGTCAGCGATCTTCCGGCGCAAGCCTTATTGTCCGGCCTTGGCGAGTTCGACTTCCACCCGCAGCTCGATTTCCGACAGCACCTGGTCAAGTCCGGGGTCGCCGGAGCTGGCCTTGAGGTCGGCTGCCGCGGTGCGCAGGCGGGCGACGGTGGCCGAATCGAACGAACCGGCCAGCAGGCCGATCTTGAGATCATCGAGGACATCGAGCGCGGTCCGGCCCCGCGCCACCGATCGGCGGCGGCGCTCCGTGGAATCTTCAACGCCCTGCATCGCCAGCAAGGCATCGATGCCGCTGGTGGCGCGCGGTGCTGCTGCCGGGCGGGTTTCCGCTGCCGTTCCGATGTCGCCGAGGGAAAAGGCTGTCGAGCTTGAGCGCCGCGCGTTTCCCGTGGGCGACGCCAGGTTGGCTCCATTCGGTCCGTAGATTCGCATCGTGCCTATCTCGCAAGACAACGGGTCGGGACCACCAGCTCTGCTCTTACACCGGTCCGCGGAACCCCCATGCCCCAAAGTGGCCATTTATGGTTAACGGGAAGTAAACAACCCGGCAATTTATGCCGGATGCGGCAAGTTCGGCGCTCTTCGCGACAGGGGCTCGCCCAACGCCTTCAATAATTTATTAATTGGAACAACATCTTACGGATTATCCCGCTCTGGCACGGCCCTCGCATAGTTAACTGCGGACTAACCTCGTGGGGAGCATGGGGCTGGGCCGCAAAGACCTCAGCGGGGAGCAGAGGATGTTTCGGATTTTTCAGGCTGCATGCATGGCGATCGCCCTGCTGTCCGCCTTCAGCGCACCGGCCCAGGCGACGTCGCGGATCAAGGATCTCGCGAACATCGAGGGCGTGCGCCAGAACCAGTTGATCGGTTACGGCCTTGTGGTCGGCCTGAACGGCACCGGCGACACGCTTAACAACATCCCTTTCACCAAGCAGTCGCTGCAGGCGATGCTTGAGCGCATGGGCGTCAACATTCGCGGCTCCACCATCCGCACCGGCAACGTCGCGGCCGTCATGGTCACGGGCAACCTGCCCGCTTTCGGCACCCAGGGCACCCGCATGGACGTCACCGTGTCGGCGCTCGGCGATGCCAAGAGCCTTCAGGGCGGCACGCTTCTGGTCACCCCCCTGCTCGGCGCCGACGGCAACGTCTATGCCGTCGCACAGGGATCGCTGGCGATCGGCGGCTTCTCCGCCGAGGGCGCGGCCGCAAGCATCACCAAGGGCGTCCCGACAGTCGGCCGCATCGCCAACGGCGCGATCATCGAGCGCGAAATCGAGTTCGCGCTGAACCGCCTGCCCAACGTCCGCCTTGCCCTGCGCAACGGCGACTTCACCACCGCCAAGCGCATTGCGGCCGCGGTCAACGACTATCTCGGCACCAAGACCGCCGAACCGGTCGATCCCTCCACCGTGCAGCTCAGCATTCCGGCGGAGTTCAAGGGCAACGTAGTCGCGCTGCTGACCGAGATCGAACAGTTGCAGGTCGAACCGGATCTCGGCGCCAAGATCATAATCGACGAACGCTCCGGCATCATCGTGATGGGCCGTGACGTGCGCGTCGCCACCGTCGCGGTCGCACAGGGCAACCTCACCGTCTCCATTTCGGAAAGCCCGCAGGTCAGCCAGCCCGCGCCATTCTCGCGCGGACGCACCGTGGTCACACCGAATACACGCGTCGGCGTTCAGGAGGACGGCAAGAAACTCGCCGTGGTGAAGGACGGCGTCTCGCTGCAACAACTGGTCGACGGCCTCAACGGCCTTGGCATCGGCCCGCGCGACCTGATCGGCATCCTGCAAGCCATCAAGGCTTCGGGCGCGATCCAGGCCGACATCGAGGTGATGTAATGAGCATCACCCCGACCACCACGCGCGCTCCCGGCACCTTCACGGGCGGCCGTCCCGATCTCGTGCTGCAAGACGCACTGACGAAGGTCTCGCCGCAGGCACAGGCGAAAGCCAAGACCCAGGCGCAGGATTTCGAGGCGGTGTTTCTCAACTCGATGTTTTCGCAGATGATGAACGGCATCAAGGGCGACGGGCCTTACGGCAACACGCCGGGCACCGGCGTCTGGCGCTCGATGATGACCGAGCAATACTCCAAGTCTTTTGCACAGGCGGGCGGCGTCGGAATTTCAAACGACGTCTACCGCACTCTCATTCTTCAGCAGGCCAACCGCGCCAGCTAGACGCACCGGAAGAACATCTCATGCCCCTCCAAAATGCCAAGGCATCCTCCGCTCCAGCGCCGGCAGCGACGCCGGCCGAGGCCCGCAAGCTCGCCGAAGGATTGATGCAGATCATGAGCACCCTGCTCGGGATCGTGGAGCGGGAGACCGAACTCGTCCGCGCCGGCAACATCCGAGATGCGATGGCGCTCGAAACCGAAAAGAGCGCAGCATCGCGGCAATACACCGAAGCGATTTCCAGGCTGGCGCAAAGCCGCGACTATCTCAAGCAAGCGACGCCCGAACTGCTTACGGCGCTGCACCGTCACCACGACACCTTCCGCGCCATGCTGCAGGTCAACCTCACCGTGCTTGCGACGGCGCATGCGGTCTCCGAAGGCATCGTGCGCGGCGTCAACGGCGAAATGCAACGCAAGAATCTTCCAAACGGCTATACTGCCGCCGGACAGCGCGCCATGCCGGGACCGCGTCAGGTGACGCCGCTGTCCGTCAGCCGTTCGCTTTAGCGATTATTTTTAGACATTCTGCGCCGTCATTGCGAGAAGCAAGCGGCGAAGCACCAGCGCATTGTGGTGAGCACGTCTGGATTGCTTCGTTTCGCTCGCAATGACATTTTCACGTCACCGCGATGCGAAATGCAGATACTTTGATTCAATTCCGCGCGGGAACATAAGGACCGGATTCATCCGGTTCCACTCATAATCGGCATTGGAGGGTTGGGGTTTGACTCAAGGGGGAGCCAGAGGCTGCCATGAGTGCGGATTTCAACATCAAACCGGTGGGGGCATCGGTTACTGCAACATACGTCGAGCCGGCATCCAACGGAGCGAAGACGGCTGTCCAGACGCAACTGCCGCCTGATAAGGCCGTTACGGCGCCGGATCCCTCCGTTCAGGCACGCATCAATCCCCAGGCTGAAACCGATCGGCTTTCGAAGCAGGTGATCATCGATCGTGCCGCGGCGGAGATCGTCTACCGGACCGTCGACAGCAGAACGAGCCTCGTAGTGCGCCAGTATCCCGACGAAGCGCGGCTGCGCGCACGCGCCTATCTGCGCGCAATGGACATCGCTCGCGAGGACAACATGCGCAGAAATACGGATTTGAGGGTTTAACGGCCGTTCTGCTGGGCGTAGGCGGTCTCGAGGGTCTGAGTGCCGTTGGTGGTCATGACCGTCTTGATCTGCGCCGTACCATGTTTCGTCAGCGTGAACTTCGAATCGCCGATCTTGAACGAGTTGTCCCTGATCAGAACGTCTTGGTACTTCACCGTCGAGCCGCTCTGATACCGCGCCTTGGCGCGGAAGCCGATGACGTTGGAGACCTGAATGCTGAACGTGTCGTTGTTGGCGTACTTGCCGGTCCAGTTACCCTCGTAGCTGGCGGCATCGACGGGCACGTAAGGCCCCTTCGAATAGTTGACGTTCGAGCCGACCGCCACGTAGTTCGACGATATGATGCTTAAAAGATCAGCCATCGTTCGTCCATGCGCTGGCGTCAGGCGCGGCCGGACAGGCCAGCCGCCAGATTGCAATTGATGTCGATCAGCGACTTCAGCTTTTCTGGCTGCGGATTGAGCTGCAATTCCGCGGTCTGCGTCAGGACGAACGTGCCGATGTTGGCGATGTTCTGACGAACCTCGATGGTTTGCGGGTTTTCGTCGCTGGTCACCGCGCTCAGAAGGATCGCCCAGAGCTTGCGGTTGAAGAGCAGCGCTTCGGCGAAATTCGTATCGGGATGATCCCAGTTCGTCATCGCGTGCTGAAGCTTGTTCGCGGCCTTCAGAAGAGCCTGCGCTTCAATCTCGCGTGGAGACGCCGTCGTTTGAGCGGTGCGCGCGTAGGCTTGGGCAGCGTGAGACATTCATCACCTCGATAGGAGTTCGTCTTCGCGACTTATCAGTTTCCTGATTTCTCTTAGAGCTTTGTAAAGATAACCGCTTAAAATAAGATTACTTGCGGCTTCTATGTGGCTGCGAAAGCTCGGCACTGCTTCCAGCAGATCTTTGACGAAACCGAGATAGAGTTCCTGATACTTCGGTATGTCGTCCTCGAGATACATCTGCTGAACGCAGAGATAGATTCTCTTCACCGGCGTGTTCGCGGTCTCCGCAGTCAGAATGTCCTTTTCGCGCAGAATCGGTGTCTCACCGTCGATCAGAAACGATGCACGCGTTTCCGAATTGGTGATGACGCTCTGGCCGATGATAATTCTCTCGAACGGCTTGAGTTCGACTCTGAGAGCCACTTTCTTTCTCCCTTGAACCTGCGTCGTTGCACAACGCGTCCGGCTACGGCGATCAACAGCGGCACGAAAGAATAGCGCGACTCCACGACGCAAGAAAGCAGCGGGATTTTATCCCCGCTGCTCTGTTCCGGCTGAGTTAACCGATTACTGCAGCAGCTTGAGCACACTCTGCTGCGACTGGTTGGCAAGCGCCAGCGCGGAGACTGCGATCGACTGGCGGGTCGACAGCGCCTGGCTGTTGGCAGCTTCCTCGTTGGTGTCGGCGATCGTCAGGTTCGTCGACCCGGTCTGCAGCACGTTGATTAGGTTCTTCGAGAAGTCCTGGCGGATCTGCACGATCGACAGATTCGAACCCAGCGTCGAGGCCTGCGAGCGAAGGAAGCTGCTCGCATAGTTGAGCGCGTCGAGCACCTTGTTGGTCGCGACGTTGTCGATGAAGTCGGTGCCGGAGGTCAGCGCGCCAAGACCGAGGCCGGCCGGATCGAGATTGACGCCGGTGATGTTCAGCGTCGACTTGCCGGTTTCGTTGAACACCAGCTTGAGCTGGTCGCCGTTCAGGAGGTTCACACCGTTGAACGACGCGTCCTGCGATGTCGTTTTGATCTGGTTGATGATGTTGTTGTACTGCGACACGAGGCCCGCGCGCGTTGCCTGCGAGTTGGCTTCGCCAACCGGCGCGGAGACGATCACGCCCGCGAACAACTCACCGGGCGCCGTCGCGGTGCCACCGAGGGCGCCGATCGTCGAAGACGCGGCATCGTTGGACGTGGTGACGGTGATCGCGCCGGTCGAATCGATGCTGGCCTGAAGATTGTTCGGGAGCAGCGCCGCGTTGAGCTGATTGATGGTGGAAATCTGTCCAACACCATTGCCGAAGACGATGTTGGTCGCCGGTCCACCCGCAGTCGACGGAATGGTCAGTGTCTTGCCTGAGAAGGTATAGGTCGGCGGCGTGGTGCCGGTCGAGAGGCCGAGCTTGGCCAGCACGCTGCTGGTGCCGCCGAACACAATGCTGTTGCTGGTGTCGGCGACTGCGTTGCTGACGGTCAGCTGGTTGCCCGCGATGCTCGTCGTACCGCCGGTGATGCTGCTGATAGCGCTTTGGATGGTCGCGACGGTACCGCCGGTGGAACTCGCCAGGCTGATCGAAACATTCCCGGTGACGGGATCGGTCGTGGACGCCGGATCGGCAGCCAAACCGGTGACGAACGAAATCGTCTTGCCGTTAACGGTGAACGAGTCACCATTGGCAAAGCCCGCAGCGGCCAGCGTGGTGGCCGGAGTCAGGCCGCCGCCGACGACAGCGCCGGTCACGGTTGCAGCGGTATCCGGCAATCCAAGCAGATTGGCGCCCGTCGCCCCGGGGTTCGGGCCAGTCGTGAAGCTCGACTTGGCGTAGCCGACGTTGGTCTGGAGCGCCTGGTTGGCGATCGACTTTGCGCTGTCGATCAGCTTTTGCAGCGAAGTAATGCCAGTGTTGGCGGCTTGCAGGACCTGCACACCGTTGCCGATGCCGTCGAGAAGGTTGTTGATGTCGCTGGCGCGGGCGTCGAGCCCGGCGGCCGTGAAGAAGTTGGTCGGGTTATCGAGGGCCGAGTTGACCTTTTTGCCAGTCGCGAGGCGGTTCTGGGTGGTTGCGAGAAGGTCCGCCGTCGATTGCAGCGACAGCAGGTTCTGGCGAACTGACGCCGTAAGAACGATATCGGACATTTGTGTACCTTCCTTAGATAAGCAAAAGCCGGCGACGAAGCGGCGTGATGCAACTTGGAGAACGACCGTCTTTCCCCAATTCTTAGGAGGCACCGTTTAAATTATGGTTAAGAGCCGATTAAATTGTTTCCTTAATGAAGGGTAAATGCGTTTCGACCCCTCGCCTGCCCCTCAAATCCTTCCCGCTTGAGCCTTCCGGCACCGTTCCGCGAGCAAAGCCCATAAAAAACGGCGGGGTTTCCCCCGCCGTTCTGATGGTTTGCAGTGCTTCCGGTATTAGCGGAGCAGCTGGAGAACGCTCTGCTGCGACTGGTTGGCCAGCGACAGTGCGGACACCGCGATCGACTGGCGGGTCGACAGCGCCTGGCTGTTCGCCGCTTCCTCGTTGGTGTCGGCCAGCGTCAGGTTGGACGAGCCGGTCTGCAGCACGTTGATCAGGCTCTTCGAGAAGTCCTGACGGGTCTGCACGATCGACAGGTTCGAACCCAGAGCCGAAGCCTGCGAACGAAGCGTGGTGCTGGCGGTGTTCAGAGAAGCCAGAACCTTGTTGGTCGCCGCGTTGTCGACGAAGTCGGTGCCAACGCTCAGCGAGCCGAGACCAAGGCCAGCCGGGTTGAAGTTGACGCCGGTGATGTTCAGCGTCGACTTGCCGGTTTCGTTGAACACCAGCTTGAGCTGGTCGCCGTTCAGGAGGTTCACGCCGTTGTATGACGCGTCCTGAGCCGTCGTGCGGATCTGGTCGATGACGTTGTTGTACTGGTTGACCAGGCTGGTGCGGGTTGCCTGCGAGTTCGGATCGGCAACCGCCTGGGAAGCCGCTGCACTGGCAAACGCCGCCGCCGTACCGCCGATGGTTCCGATGTTCGCCGAAGCGGCATCGTTGGAGGTGGTGATGGTGATCTTGCCAGCGGTATCGATCGAAGCCTGCAGGTTGTTCGACAGCAGAGCCGCGTTGAGCTCGTTCAGGGTCGAAACCTGACCAGCACCCTTACCGAAGGTGATGTTGGTCGCAGTGCCGCCGCCGGTTGCACCGATGGTCAGCGTCTTGCCGGTCACCGTCGAGGTCGGAGCAGTTGTTCCGGCGGTGAGGCCGATCTTGGCCAGCGCGGTGCCGCCGAGGGTGATGCTGTCGGAGGTGTTGCCAGCCGTGATCGTGACCTTGTTGCCGGCGATCGACGCAGCCGCGGTGCCGCCGCCAAGAGCCGTCTTGATCGCGTCGGTCAAGTCGGTCGTGGTCGCAGCAGTGGTCGCGGTGGTGTTCAGGTTGATCGTGCCATCCGGATCGGTGGTGACGGTGGCAGTACCAGCGCCGGCAGCCGTGACCTTGATCGTGGTGCCGTTGACGATGACGGTGTCGCCGGAAGCGAAGCTACCGCCGGTCGCGCCGGTCAGAGCCGAAGCAGCCGCGATAGTACCGGTGGCAGCACCGGTGAGCGTAGCAGCCGTATCAGGATCGCCGAGCAGGTTGGCAGCGGTCGCGCCGGTGGTCGCAAGCGACGTCACGGACGACTTGGTGTAACCGACCGGGGTCTGGAGAGCCTGGTTAGCGATCGACTTCGCGGTATCAACCAGCTTCTGGAGCGAGCTGATGCCGGTGTTGGCGGCCTGAATGACCTGCACGCCGTTGCCGATGCCGTCGAGAAGGTTGTTGATGTCGCTGGCGCGGGCATCGAGGCCGGCGGCAGTGAAGAAGTTGGTCGGGTTGTCGAGAGCGGTGTTGACCTTCTTGCCAGTGGCAAGGCGGGTCTGGGTGGTCGAGAGGAGCTCTGCGGTCGACTGGAGCGAGAGCAGGTTCTGACGAACGGACGACGAGAGAACGATAGAAGACATTGGGCGTACCTTTCTGGTGTGACGCAAAACGCAACGTGTACAAGCGTGCCGCTGATAGCTTCGATCAGCGAGCCGTCCGACATTGGAACCAACAGTCTAAAAAGGTGTGAACCGGTTTCGTTCAACTGTCCGGATAACGCGGCTGCGGACGCACCGCGGCAAACCGCAAATACGTTGATTTGACAAGACAATCTCATAAGCGCCGCCGTTCCGTGGCCACCGCAGCGTTTACCTCGCGTTAACCATAACGCGAAAGGATCGGCCCATCCGCCGGATCGATTTGAAACCGGCTCGCACGGAGAACCGCCATGGCTTTGAAGGTCGAACTCAAGCCGCACGAAAAGATCATTGTCGGGTCGTGCGTCATCACCAATACCGATCAGCGCGCGAAATTCCTGATCGAAGGAGAGAGGCTCCCCGTCTTGCGAGAGAAAGATATCCTGACGCCGGACACCGCCGACACGCCGGCGAAGCTGATCTATCTGGCGGTCCAGCTCATGTACATTTCGCACGATCCGCAGGAGCACCATGCGGTGTACTTCGACGTGATGCGTGACTTCCTCAGCGTCGCGCCAAGCGCGGCCGGCTTCGTCGAAGAAATCAATAACTACATTTTAAGCGGCGACTATTATAGAGCGCTGAAGGAATCGAAAAAACTGATCGCTTACGAAAAGCAGCTTCTCGACAGCGCCAAGGACGGACAGGCGCGTGAAGCCAGCCTCAGCAGCGCCGCCTGACACCACACGCAGACCATGAACAAAAAAGGCCTCCAGAAGGAGGCCTTTTTCGTTTCATCGTTGCAGGGCAGCTAGAGGAACTTCACCAGGCTCATTTGATAGAGCGACGCAGTGGTCTGATAGGACGCCTGCAAGGAAGTCTGCAGCGCAAGTATCTTGGTTGCGACCTCGTTGTCGTTGATGCCCTGGATCGAATCCAGCATCGACTGCGCGACCGCCCCGGTCTGGGTCTGCCGATCCTTCGCCGTCTGGACCGCAGCCTGCGCACCGGCGAAATCGGCCTGGATATCCTGGATCGATTGCGTACCCGGATGCACCGCGAGATTGTCTACAATCCGCGAGTTCAGAGCGGTGAGCTGACCGTTCGCGTTCGGATTGCTCGCGTTGGTCGACACCGCGGCATAGACGGCGATGTTCTTCAACTGCGCAACGAACGCATCTTCGTTGGCCCGCGCGCCGTACTGCACCGAAATAGATTGATCGATGCCGGCAACTGCCGTTCCGCGCGCCGGATCAGGACCGTCCTCACCGGTGTACCAGGACACGGTGTCGGTAGCGGTGCCGTTCACGAGCGTCGTTGCGGTACCGAGCGGAGAACCGCCGACCCGCAATGGCGGCGACGAACTGAAGAAATTGTCGGATGCGGCCATGGCGGAGGCCGCGACCAGCGCTGTGTTCGACAAGGTGCCGACGGCGGCGTTGAGCACGGTTTTGAGATTGGCGGCGGTTGCCGTTGAATCGACGCCGATGGCGAAGCCGCCGGCAGGCACCGGCGTCGTCGTTGTCGCCGTGAGTTCGATGGTTTCAGACGTACCGTCCGGCAGGCTGAATGTGAAACGAACCTTGTCGCCATCGGCCGGATTGGTCGCGCCGAGATCGACCGACATTTCCGAAGGCGCGCCGGGAGGCGCCGCCGGCGGCGCCGGGCCTGTCACGGTCGCCGTCGCCGACGTCGTCGTAATCGCGCTCAGCTTGAGGCCAAACGGAGATCCCGCGACGTCTTCGCCGATCGTCACCGAGGTTGGCGTCGCCGACGTGATTACTGTCCGGCCGAGACCCGAGGTCCCGTCAGCCTGACCACGTTCGTCGATGATCTGGTTCAATCCGGCGCGCGTGCCGCTGCCGTTGAGAATGACATCGGCCGGCTCGGTCGCCGGAGTGTCGGTGGCGCGGCCGGAAAACATGTAACGCCCGCCGACCTCGGTGTTGAGAAGCGCGATGACCTGCGTGAACGATGCCATCGCGGTCTTCTGCCCGGCGGTCTTGCCGTTACTGTCGAGATTCAGCGTTGCGCCTGCGGCCGCAGCCTTGACTTGGCTGCCTGCGTCTTTGATGCCTTGCAAGGACAGGTTCGCGACATTGATGCGCGTATTCAGGACGGTGCCGGTGTTGGCGAAAGCGGCGATCGACGAAATCTGCGCGCGCAGCCCCGTCGCGGTTCCCGAGTCGACGCCGAGACCGGCATAGGATGTCGACTTCTTTCCCGAAGCGAGCTGCTGCGTCAGCGTGTCGAGCTGACTCTTCAGATTGAGAATCGACGAGCCGAGATACGAAGTCCGGCCGCTAACGCCATCGATTGTCATGAGATCCTCACAGTACCTGCATCAATGACTGGAACATCGAATTGACCGTGGACATCACGCGGGCATTTGCCGAGTAAGCGTTTTGCAGCGCGAGCAGGTTGGCCATTTCGGTGTCGATATCCACGCCCGAGGTCGCGTCCATTTTTTTCTGCAACGTGTTCAGCACGACGTCCTGACCGTCGGACAGCTGCTGCGCCGAACTCGCGGCATTGGCCTGCATGTTCGTGAACTGCTGGGTGAATCCGAGCAGCGTGCCCTTATAGGGCGTGCTGCTCGAGCCGATGCCGGTCGTTGCCGAATAGCTGAAAGTGCCGGACGTCAGCTGCGACAGGATGAAGTCGGAACGCGTGGTGTCGCCAGCCGGTGTCGCGGGACTCGTGCTGTAGACGATCAGGCGCGACGAATCCGCCAGCAACCCGGAATTGACGGTGATGCGTCCCGCGAGGCCCGTTTGCTGAGAACCGGATGCTGTGATCGCGCCGGTGTAAGGTCTTCCGCCATCGGTGAACAAGGCGACCTGCGGACCGCTGCCGGTCAGCGATGTTGCGGTCGTCGTGACCGATGCGGCGTTGACGTCTGACAAGCCGGTCGCGCCGTCATCCACCACGCGCAGCGTTGAGCCGGCGGGGTTCGAGAACTGGATGCTGGCGCCGCCCAGCGCAGCATTGAGCTGTGAGACGACCGACGACATGCCGCCGGAGAAATCGACGCCGATCACCTTGTCGTTGGGATCGATCGTCGCCGTGTCCTTCAGCGGCAGCGCGCTCGGATCATCCACGCGGATGATCGAAATATTGTGCTGAACGCCAGTGATGTTGTCGGTGTAAGTCAGATGAACGGTGTTGCCGGCCTGAAGGCCAGCAAGATCAAGATCGAAGCCGGCGGGCGTGCCGGGCGGCGGAACAGGCGTCGCTGGCGGGTATGCCGTGCCGCCTGTGGTCTTATCCGACAACGCGCTCGCCATCGCCGCCGCGAGTTGATCGACCTGGTCCTGCGCCTGCACCAGCGTCTTGTCGCGCAGTTCGAGAAACGCCGCGATCGATCCGGAGCGGATTGCTCCGCTGGAGATGAGATCGATGCTTCCGCCATTCGGATAGGAAATGGAGATCGTGCCGAGCGTGCTTTTCGACGGATCGGCGTTCCACTGCGCCTCCGGCGTGACCGTGCCTTGAGTGTTGAACGACAGTTGCGCGGCATCGGAGCCGCCGACGAGTTGCGTGCCCGAGGTCGTGTAAACGGAAACCTGATTGCCTTCGCCCTTGACCACGCGCACGTCCATCAGTCCTGACAACTGCGTGATGAACTGATCGCGCTGATCCAGCAACGCCGCCGTCGCGGCGTCCTGGTTGGCATAGCCCTGCAATTGCCGGTTGATCTTGGCGATCTGGGTCAGGGCGTTGTTGGCCGTCGATACCGAGTTGGCTATCCCCGTCTCGGCGCTGTTGCGCAGAGCCTGGATGCCTTGCGAGGTCGAATTCAACTGCTGGGCCAGCGCCTGCGCCGCATTGAGCACGCCGGTGCGCGCCGATTGCGAGTCGGGACTCGTCGAGAGCGCCTGAAGCGCGGTCGTGAGCGAATTGAATGCCGCTTCAATCGTGGCAGACGAATCCGGATCACCGTAGACGCTCTGGAGGTTGTTCAGGAAATTCGCACGCGTGCGGGTATAGGCCGCGCCCGAGGTTTCCGTCCGCAACTGGCTCTGAATGTAATCGTCGAGGACGCGATTGACGCCGATGGTTTCGACGCCGGCGCCGTTGCCGACCGCGGTCTGGATCTGGTTGGTCGTCTTACGGACGTAACCCGGCGTTTCCGCGTTCGCTACGTTGGACGAAACCAGCGCGAGCGACGCCTGGTTTGCCCGCAAGCCGGCCATCGCGGTTGAAAGAGCTTGGCTCAGACCCATAACATACTGCCCATCTCAGGTCGGATCACGCGACGATGTGTTCAGCGATTATCGCAGCACGTTCAGCAGATCCTGCGCCATCTGGTTCGCAGTGGTGATGACCTTGGTGTTCGCCGAATAGGCCTGCTGCGTAACGATCAGCTTGGTGAACTCGTCCGCGATATCGCTGTTGGATCCTTCGAGCGCCGAACCCGTGATGGAGCCGGCCTTTCCGAAAACCGCGTTACCGGACTGGTCGGTCTCCTCGAACGCGCCGCCATCGAGGCGCTTCAGGAAGTTCGCGCCGTTGAAGGTCGCCAGCGTGATCTGCGCCAGATCGATGTTGCGGCCGTTGGAATAGTTGCCGACCACACGGCCGTTGTCGCCGATCGAAACCGTCTGCAACGAACCCGCAGGGAAGCCGTCCTGGTGAATGTCGTTGACCTGCGCGTTGCCGTTGGCATCGGCGAATGAGGTCAGGCCGCTGACGCCGAAGTTCACGGTGATATTGCCCAGCGTGACGCCGCTGATGGTCGGAGTGGTGAGCGTCACCGATGCCACCGCCGGAGTGAGCTGGCCGTTTGCACTGAACGTGAAATCGGTGCCGATGTTCTGCCAGGCCGTCGCGCCGCCGGTCGCGTTCGGATCGACCTGATAGAACATGTTCCACTTGTCGGTATGGCCCGGGCCGAGCGTCGATGAGTCCATCTTCGCCCAGCGGAACTGGATGCTGACAGGCGAGCCGGAGATGTCGTAGCCAGTGGTGGCGCCACCCGCGATCGATTGCGAAATGAATGTCGCGGCGTCGGAGCCGATGACGTGACCGGCGCCCGCCGAACCGCCACCCAGGCGATTCACGGTGACGGTGCCGGAAAAGCCGAGCGCGGCAAAAGCCGTTGCATTGCTTGAGGTGATAACGAGGTTATTCGCCAGACCCGTATGCAACTGCACGGAGCCATTGTTGACGGTCGAGGACAGCGCGGAGTTGCCGCTCAACCCGTCAATCTTGTCGAGGAGCTGATCGATGGTGCTGCCGATCGGGATATGGGTCGCGTCATTCTGATTCGGCGGAACGCTGGATGCGTCGGTGAAAGTAATCGGCGTTCCGTTCACCGTGATCGTGTCGCCAGCGGCAAAGCTCGCCGACAGTGAGTTGGTGTTCGCCGCGCCCGACAGCGCGGTTGTGCCGTTGATCTTGGTCGGGGTGGTCAGCGCGCTGTTCACCGACGCGCCGCTTCCGACGTTGTCGAGATAAGGCAACGGCGGCGTGCCGACCGTGCTCGGGTTAACGGTGAAGTCGCCGACGTTGAGCAGTTCCGACCCCGGAACGGACTTGTCGCTCTTCGTGGTGATCGGATACGAGGCCAGGTTGGCGCGATAGGTCACGGTCGAGGTGGGCTGGGCGGGCAGGAAGTCGCCGCCGAATTTCAGAACCTGCGGGTTGCTGCCGGTGACGTTGCCCGTGGTCGGGTCGATCGGAATGCCTTCGAGATAGTAACCGGCGCCGTTCACCAAATAACCGTTCTTGTCGAGCGTGAAGTCGCCGCGGCGGGTGTAGTTGTTCACGCCGTTGAAGACCGGGTTGCTATCGGTGAAGCTGCCGGGCTTCTGCACCACGAAGAAGCCGTCGCCGCTGATCGCCATGTAGGTCGAAACGGCGGCCTTCTGGACGTCGCCCTGCACCGTGTTGGTTTCACGCGAGTTGGTCGCGACGCTGCCGGCGAGCTGGTTGTTGGTGCCGGTATCGGGAATGAGGTCCAGGAAACTCGTATCGATGCGCTTGAACGCCGTTGTCTGCGAGTTCGCGATGTTTCCGGAGATGTTTTCGAGCGCATAGGACTGAGCACGAAGACCTGCGACGGACGTGGTGAGTGCGCCAAAGAGACCCATTACATTTTCTCCAACTTCGATCCGGGCGGCCCGCCGGTGTGTCCATAGCCATGGCCGTATTCAAAGAAGAGATCGCAAGCACCGTGCCAACAGTATTTACGCTGCAATATCAATGCACTAAAACAAATGCCCCGGCCAAAAGACCGGGGCACAATTGCCTAGCGGGCAAGAATTGCCGCGCGAAATCAGGACGATGAGCCGTCCGCGGGTTTGAAGGTCAGCGCCAGCCCGTTCATGCAGTAGCGCAGGCCGGTCGGCTTCGGGCCGTCGTCGAACACATGGCCGAGATGGCCGCCGCACCGCCGGCACAGGGTCTCGGTCCGCACCATCATGTAGCTGCGGTCGGACTTCTCCACGATGGCGTTGGGCAGCGCCTGATAGAAGCTCGGCCAGCCGGTGCCGCTGTCAAACTTGGTGTCGGAGGAAAACAGCGGCAGGTCGCAGCCGGCACAGGCGAAGGTTCCCTTGCGCTTCTCGTTGTTGAGCGGGCTGGTGAACGGACGCTCGGTGCCCGCCTCGCGCAGCACATTATACTGGGCGGCGCTCAACTGCTTGCGCCACTCCGCCGGGGTCTTCTCGATCTCGAATTTCTGCGCTGATTTCTCCCCTGCACGGGCGCTGCCAAGACCCAGCCAGCGGAATGCCGAAAATGCGGCGAGACTCATCGCGGATGCGAGCAGGATGCGGCGGTCGATCATGGTCAAAGCTCCGTGCAGATCGGGAAACAGGCTGTCCATCACGATCTACGGTCCATTTCGCGAAAAGTTACAGCAACGCTCCACCAGCAGGCTCACTTTCCCGCGAGGCCGGAGCTGGCTTTCGCCTGTCTGTTCCCATACCCCCGCCGCCGGGGCATTATTTCAATCGCGCGGTCTGCGCCTTCGCGGCTGCGATCCGGGCCTCCCGCGAACGTTCCCGCGCCTGTTCGCGGCCGCGTGCGCGCTCGCGATACCGTGACAGTGCGCTGGCCGCATCCGAGTAGCCGCGTGACCAGATGTTGAACACCTGCCCTGCGGCGCGGCCTGCCGATCCGCCGGCCCAGACAAGCTCGAACGGCGAAAACAGCCGCCAGCGATCATCGCCGTGCAGAATGCTGCGCGCGAGAAGCTGGCCGCCCATCGCCGTCGTGTTCAGTCCCTGACGTCCGAAGCCGCTCAGAACCCAAAGACCCGATTGCAGTTCGCCGATCTGCGGCATGCCGTGCACGGTCTGCCCGAACATCCCGCTCCAGGCCTCGGCAATTCCGACCGGGCCGAGTTTCGGGAAAATCGCCGCGATGCGATTCTGAATGCGCTTCGCGTAGCGCTGCGGATCGCCCTGCCATGTCGTCTCCGGAGACGACCAGAGCAGCCGGTCGCCCTCGACAATGCGGAAATGATCGATGTCATGAGTGTCGGTCACCGACCCCTGAAACGAGATCGCTTCAGCAAGCCGCTCGCCGAGCGGCTCGGTCAGCATGGCGTATCGCCACGTCGGCAGCAGCGTTGCCGTCAGGCGGCGGCCGGGCGCGCCGAGATGCGCGTTGCCTGCGAGCACGACATGAGAGCAGCGCAGCTTCGCGGATGGTGTGAACACGCGCTTGCGAACCCCCGCCGGATCGAGACTGACCACCGGCGTATCCTCGAAGATCCGCACGCCTGCGTCTTCCGCCAGCGCCGCGAGACCGTGAACATATCGCCGCCCGTCGATCTGAAACGCTTTCGGAAAATGAATCGCATGGAAATAGCGATCCGTTTTCAGCGTGTCGCGCACGCGGTCGATCTGCCAGCCTTCGATCTCGGTGCCGAAATCTTCTCCGAGCGTCTGCAACCGGCTGATGAGTTCGTCGCCCGCATCGACCCTGGAAACTTCGAGCGCTCCCTCCGTCAGCATCACGCCCGGCATGGCATTGCCGGTTACCGTGGCGCGAACATAGTCGGCGCCTTCCTGCGCCAGGGACCACAGATCCCGCGCATCGTCGAATCCAACACGCTCGATCAGATCGGACACCGGGACACCGTAACCCGGCATGACAGTGCCGAGATTATGGCCCGACGCATTCCACCCGATCTCGCGGCCTTCAAGAAGTGCGACGCTTGCACCCATTCCCGCCGCTTCCCGCGCCATGGTCAGGCCCGCGAGCCCTCCTCCGATCACGCAGATATCGACATCGAGGTCGAACGTCAGCCGCGGACGGGCGGGCAGGTCCACCGACGAATTCACCGAAGGGTTGTCCATGATCGCAGTTCCAAGATCGCTGTCACAAGCGGGTATTTTCTGGGTGTAACGGGGTCCCCATCGTCACAATATCGGACGTAAGCTTGTACACTATTCCGCGCCGTGCCCTAGTGTCCCGGTTTTATTCCCCACCGAAACGAGATCGCGATATGCGCCGTCTGATCCTGCTGCGTCATGCCAAGACCGAGCGGGATGCCCCGTCTGGCAAGGATCAGGATCGCCGCCTCGACGAACGCGGCCAGCATGACGGCGCGGAGATGGGCCGTTGGCTCGCCCTCCACGACTACCGGCCTGATCTCGTGCTGGTGTCGACCGCAACGCGCACCCAGGAAAGCTGGGAATTGCTTCGCGCTGCGATGCCGGCCATGCGGGTGAAACACCTGCCGGCATTGTACGGCGCTGATCCCTCCGAACTGCTCAGGATCATTCACAGCGTCGCAGATGCCGATCCGCAATGCCTGCTGATCCTCGCACACAATCCGGGGCTGCACGAACTGGCGCTCGGCCTTATCGCCAGCGGCGATCCGGCGGGCCGGCAGGCCCTCGCGAACAACCTGCCGACAGCAGGTGTCGCGGTGATCGATTTCAAGATCGACAACTGGGAGAAAGTCGGTTTTCGCACCGGGAGGCTCGAGCGCTTCGCAAGTCCGAAGCTGCTGCGCGAAGGCTCCGAAGGGGCATAGCGATACTAAAGTGAAGCGGCCTTGCATCTTGCCGCCAACGAATTCATCGTAAGCCGTCATAGCGTTTTCAGGCGAAGCCTGCCCTCGGGCTTGACCCGAGGTTGGATCCCGGTTCGCGTGAAGGAAACGCGTCAAAACAGAATCTGTTGCGACCGGAGAGACCGATGTTTCAATCCATCCTCGTGCCCATCGACCTTGCCGACACCGATCTCGCAAAACCGGCCATCGAGACAGCGGCGTCCCTGTCGAAATCCTCTGGCGGACTGGTACGGCTGGTCAACGTGATGCCGATCACGCCGGTGATGCTGGCGGAATATGTCCCGCCCGATTTCGAGATCCAGCAGCGCCAGTCGTCCGAGGAGGCTTTGGCGATCGTGGCGCGCGAATCCGGAATCGACAGCAACCGCATCTCGGTCACGGTGCGGCAGGGCGGCATCTATCACGAGGTGCTCGAGGAAGCCGCCGACATCGGCGCGGACCTCATCGTCATGACATCGCATCGGCCATCGATGCAGAGTTATTTTCTCGGCTCAAACGCGGGACATGTCGTCCGCTATGCAAAATGCTCAGTGCTCGTGGTGCGACATTAGAGCGCCGAACCGATCACAAAACGGTTTTCGCGTCGGGCTGACTTCTCTCCAGCGTCATCATGGACTAAGTTCGCGCGCCGCCGGAGGGTGATCCCCATCATCGGGCGGTAAGGTTTGGCCGGGCCGGCCAACGACGCCCGGCCGAGCTGACCTTCCGCTACGGCAAGACCCGTTACGGCAGTCTCGCTATGGCAAGTCTCGCTACGGCAAGACGTCCTTGGGCAATTCGTCGAACGTGTAGCTGCGCGGCCGGTTGCGGCGCATGAAGCCGCCGATCTGCCATGCAAACCAGGCAGCAAATCCCGCAAGAAACAGCGCACCGGTCAACTGCGCGGTGATCACCGCACGGATCAGCAGGGCCAGCATGGCCAAGGCGACAAACCCGAGCACGACCAGCCCGGCCGAATAAATCACGGGATTGATGCCGGCGACCAGAACAGCCTTGCTCCCGATGGCCGCAAGGCGCCGGTGCAATTCGACAATGAATGCACGATAGCCGTTATCCTGCGGCGACATCAGCGCAACGGTGTGCCATGTCGTTGAATAGATCGTGACGCGCTCACCGCGCGTGTCTTCGATGTCGGCGCGAAATCGCCGCGATTGCATCGAGACCGGCCGGTATGACAGACGAATGGCCGCGATCTTCTCCAGCGGCCAGATGCCCTGCTTTCCCTTCATCTGCCAGGACAGCCCCTCGCCGGTGATGTCAAGTTGCGAAGCACTCCCGACAAGAGACGGCTTGAAGACATACTGCGTGCCGTCACCGACGGCCTCCGGGCCGCTGGCTCCGCTGCGCGATCCGGCGCTGAATATCTGCGAAAGCATGAAAATCCTTCAATCGCCGCGGGCACCCGCGATCCCGACAGCCGCCTTGCGCAGCAGCCGGCCGTTATTCTACAAGTCTTAGCAGCCCATTGCGCCGGGACGAAACACCCTGATGGCCAAGCCTGCCTATTTCTCGCAGCCCATTGTTCTCTCCGCATCGATCCTGTTCGGCGTGCTGCTCGCGCTTGGCATCCACATCATCATCCAGCGCTTCAATCTCAATCTCGGCGACCTGTGGCGAACGGACGTGCCGGAGCTGATCCCCGCGCGCGCGGCGCTGGCATGGTGGCTGATCGCCGCGGTGGCGTTTCTGGCTGGCTTCATTTCCGCGTCGTTGATGCAGAGCGCGGTGTCCGGCCAGATCTCGCTTCGTCTGCGGCAGTTTCTGGTCGCTGTCGGCGTCATCATGCTCGCGGCAGCGGGTCAGGCCGCGGCAGCACCGAGCGCGATCCCGACACTGTCCGGCGTGCTCGCAGGTCTCGCCGCACTTGGCCTCGGCGCGGTGATGGCGTTCTGCGGGGCGAAATTCGCGCTCCGCCGGTCCTGACCGCCGGCATGCACCCGCGCGGCTTTTTGCCTCATTCGGCCCTTAACGATAATCGCAGCCGCGGTTAGCTTGCTTTAGCTGTTGCTTCAGCCACCAGTCCGGATGCCGTCCTTTTTTGGATCAGTAGTCTGGCGCCGCATCGATCCCATCCGGCTAAATCGATTCATCAGGAATGCGCGTGAATGTCCTTGAAAGATCGGCATCGCCGATGGAATGGAATGGCTGTCTCGCCCTTTGCAACAGCATCTTCGTTTCCCATATCCGGCTAACTGATGAATCGCGGCATCCGGCCTAATATGAAGCGCAGATGACAGTCCAGCCAGCCCCGGTTTCCCAGCAATAACGGCACTTTGCGCCGCACAACGACCTATTTTCCAAGCGTGGGATTTCGCGTATGAGTACCGCCGCAGCCGCTTGCTCACTGTCGCCTCAATCGGCTTCTATAGGTTACGCGCCCTGCCGGGAGGACGAATGCAACAGTTGTTGAGCACGCTCAGGCGTGTTTTCAGGGAACGAATTGGCTGGAAACGGGTCGGGATCGTTGCCAGCCTGATTATCGTCACTATTGCGATCATGCATCTGTTCCGCACCCTCAAGGGCGTGGACACGGCGATCGTTCTCACCGCGCTTGCCGAAAAATCGCAAGGCCAGATCGCGCTCGCCGCAGTGTGCGTGCTGTGCGCGTTCTTCACCCTGACGTTCTACGACCTGTTCGCGTTGCGCACGATCGGCAAGATGCACGTACCCTATCGCATCGCCGCGCTGTCGAGCTTCACCAGCTACACCATCGGCCACAACATCGGCGCCACCGTGTTCACCGGCGGCGCGATCCGCTTCCGCATCTATTCGGACTGGGGGCTGACCGCGATCGATGTCGCGAAAATCTGTTTCATCTCCGGTCTGACGTTCTGGCTTGGCAACACCTTCGTGCTCGGCATCGGCATGATCTGGCATCCCGCCGCCGCTGCATCGATCGATCTCCTGCCTGAAAGCATCAACCGGCTGATCGGCATCGGCCTGCTCGCGGGCATCGCGATCTATCTCTCATGGATCGCCACCGGCCAGGGCCGCCGCAAGCTCGGCAAGGACGGCTGGAAGGTCCATCTGCCGTCGGCGCCGCTGACCGTGCTGCAAATCCTGATTGGCGTCGTCGATCTCGGTTTCTGCGCCCTCGCGATGTATCTGCTGGCGCCGTCGAGCCCCGACCTCGATTTCGTGACGCTCTCGGTCGTCTTCATTCTCGCGACGCTGCTCGGTTTCGCCAGCCACGCACCCGGCAGCCTCGGCGTGTTCGACGCCGCGATGCTTGTTGGCCTGCCGATGCTCGGCAAGGAGGAACTGCTGGCGTCCCTGCTCGTTTTCCGCATTCTGTATTTCCTGATCCCCTTCGCCACCTCGATCACGATCATGGGCGTCCGGGAATTGTGGCTCAGCGTCATCCTGCCGTGGCAACAGAGCCGAAAACTCCAGCCCGCGCCCGCCGTCGCGCAATCGTCACCTCCACAGTCGAAGCCGAAGCAGGCCGCGGAGTAATCCGCGCACAAAGATGTGGCTTGTGGGGTTCGGGAGCGTGATTTACGCTCAAGCGACATCCCCACATTTTGGCCTCATCCGTCGGCTTCAAGACCAGCATGATCCAGTCGCGCGTCATCCGCTTATCGCTCCTGATCGCGGCGCTCGGCGGCGCGATGGTAGGCGCTGCTACGGCGCAGACGCCGCTCGTGCCGCCTTCCGTTGCACAGCCCGTTCCGCAGCTCACGACGGCGATGCAGATTTCGTGGGAAGTCCGCAACCGCTTCCGCCTGTTTCGCGAGGAGCGCGATTTCCAGCTTCATATCGCGTCGCTCAGCGGCCGCACCATTCTTGAATCCGAACAGGCACTGGCGACGCAAAGCGACGGCCGCGGCTGGGCGCGCAACACACTCGGACGCCTGTGCATTGACGCAACGGGCCGTGTCAGCGAGCCCTGCACGCGCGACGGCGTGAAGGAAAGCTATCTCACGCCCACCGATCATCCGGTCACGATCCGCCTCACAGGCGCGGTGCCGGTCGGCGCGACCTGCGCATGGACATTCGAGGACGGCGATCCGCCGCGGCAGTCGACGCTGGACTGCGCCGAGCCGATCAACCTGCGCGTACGCTACGGCCGGCCGACGCCCGTCACCGTCGACGTCTCAAGCGGGTCCGAGGCACCGCAACGGGTCATCACGCAAATCGCAGTGCGCGACATTTTCATCGCGGGCCTTGGCGATTCCATCGCATCGGGCGAAGGCAATCCCGATCGTCCCGTGGCGCTGACCGACGACGGTTTCTGCTTCCGCTCCTATCTCGGCGGCCCCGCTGGGATGTATTTCCGTCCCGGCCGCGCCGGATTCAAGGGCGCCCGCGCCTGCGATACGTCCGACGGCACCAGCTTGCAGAACTGGCAGCGCGCCGGTGCGCAATGGATGAACCCGGCGTGCCATCGCTCGCTCTACAGCTACCAAACCCGCATGGCGATCGCGCTGGCCGCGCAGAACCCGCAGATCGCGGTGACGTACCTGCCGCTGGCCTGCACCGGCGCGACGATCGATGAGGGCATGTTCGGCGCGCAGCGTGCCCGCGAATGCGTGGTCGGCAAGAACAGCCTGACCTGTCAGGGCACGGTGAATGCGCAGGTCGCCGAATTGCGCGAGGCGCTGACCGCGGCAACGAAGCGTCAGCCGGATCGCGGACTTGATCTCATCCTGCTGTCGATCGGCGCCAACGATGTCGACTTCTCGGGACTTGTCGCCGACGTCATTGTCGAACGGCAGACCGAACGCGCATTGTCACGGCGCACCGGCGTTCTCAGTTCGGTCGACGAGGCACGCTCCACCCTGCAACGCGAACTGCCGCAGAATTTCAGCAAACTGCGTCAGGCGCTGAAACCTTTCGTCGGCGGCGACCTCTCGCGCGTGATCTACACATCCTACGCGAACCCGTCGCTGCTGAACGGCGCGCCCTGCGCCGGCGGCCGCGCCGGTTTCGACATTCATCCCTCGTTCAACGCCGACCCGCAGCGTCTCGCTGACGTCACCGAATTTGTGCAGAACGAATTCCTGCCGTCGCTCAAGAAGCTGGCGACGTGCAGCGGCGGCGTGTTGTGCGGCAATCCCGCGCGCGACCGCATGACCTTCGTCGATCAGCATCAGGCGGCTTTCGCCAATCACGGCTTCTGCGCACGCGCAGAGACCGACCCGCCGTTCGACCGCGAATGTTTCTCGGCGAAGGGCGACAGCTTCGTTGCGGATATCGTCGATGCCGCGAACAATCCGCTGGTCTGCGGCGCGGGCGCCAGCGACTTCCGCGCTTACGCGCCGCGCGCACGCTGGATTCGCGACGCCAACGACAGCTACTTCACCGCGATGACCTATCCGCAGGCGCAGAAGGCGCCGAACCAGCCCGGCGATATTCATGACGCGACGTGGGGCGTCCTCTCCGCCGTTTACGGCGGTGCGATCCATCCGACCGCCGAAGGTCACGCCGCCATGGCGGACGCGGCGCTTCCCGCCGCAATGAGCGTGCTGGGGCTGGGACTGTCGGAAGCACCAGTGATTAGCGAACCGCTCTCGCCGGCAGCGCAACAGCGATAATTCCGTCATTGCGAGCGAAGCGAAGCAATCCACAAGAAAAGATGGATTGCTTCGTCGCAAAAGCTCCTCGCAATGACATCAGGCATAAACTGCGTCAGTTCACGCCGAGCTTCTTCTGCAGGCTCGACGACGACGTGGTGTACTGGAACACGACGCGCTTGTCCGGAAAGACATAGCGGCTCGCCTTCTGCGCCATCAGCGCGCCTTCATGGAAGCCGGAGAGAATGAGCTTCAGCTTGCCGGGATAGGTGTTGATGTCGCCGATGGCGAAGATGCCGGGCACGTTGGTCTCGAACGCTTCGGTATCGACCGGCACCAGATTGTTCTCGAGCTTGACGCCCCAGTTCGCCACCGGGCCGAGTTTCATGGTCAGCCCGAAGAACGGCAGCATGGTGTTGCACTCGACCTTGGATATCTCGTTGTCGTTGCCCTTCACCAGCGCGCCGGACAGCACGCCGTTCTCGCCTTCGAGCGCGGTGACCTGTCCGAGCTTCAGGTCCATCTTGCCGGCGGCAACGAGCTTGCGCATCTGATCGACGCTGTGCGGCGCTGCGCGGAAATCGTCACGGCGATGCAGCAGCGTCACACGCCTGGCGATCGGCTGAAGGTTCAGCACCCAGTCGAGCGCGCTGTCGCCGCCGCCGACGATCAGGAGATCCTTGCCGCGGAACTGCTCCATCTTGCGGACCGCGTAGAACACCGAGCTGCCTTCATAGGCCTCGATGCCGGGCACCGGCGGACGCTTCGGCTGGAACGAGCCGCCGCCTGCGGAGATCACCACGACCTTGGCCTCGAACACCTGACCGGCATCGGTCTTCACGCGGAACAGCGGGTCGCCGATCTTCTCGATGGTCTCGACCATCTCGTTGAGATGGAAGGTCGGATTGAACGGCTTGATCTGCTCCATCAGGGCGTCGGTGAGGCCCTGCCCCGTCACCATCGGAATTGCCGGAATGTCATAGATCGGCTTCTCGGGATAAAGCTCGGCGCACTGTCCGCCCAGCTTGTCGAGAATATCGACCAGATGCACCTTCATATCGAGCAGGCCCAGTTCGAACACCGCGAACAGGCCGCAAGGGCCGGCGCCGATAATCAGGACATCAGTTTTGATCGTGTCGGTCATGCTCGTTCCGGTCTGTGATGGAGAAAGATCGAGGTGCGGGGCGGAAAATGCCGCTTTTGACGGCATTGTCTAACCAAACCGGCCCCCCGGGGGAAGTCATATTCGGCCCCGCCCGCTGCCTCCGCGCCTTGTGAGGCGGCGACATTTCCCGCTATGCAGGACCCAAACCGGAGACCGAAGACGTGGATGCACCGACCCGCCCGAAACCTCAGTTCAAGCTTGAAAACTACCCGTTCCGCCTGGCCGACAATGTCCGCTACGGCGACCTCGATCCGAACAAGCACGTCAACAACGGGGTGTATTCAACCTATTTCGAGACGGCGCGCGTCACCCTGCTGCGCAGCGGCGATCGCGGCCTGATGCCGAAGGGCCTGAGCTGGATGCTGGTGCATCTCGCCATCGATTTCCGCGCCGAAATGCACTGGCCCGGGAGCTTTGAACTCGGCATCGGCGTCTCGAAGCTCGGGCGGACCTCGGCGACCTTCGCGCAGGTGGTCTTCGCGGGCGATGTCTGCACCGCCTCGGCGGAAGCCGTCACGGTTCTGGTGGACGCCACGACCCGCAAACCGACCCCGCTGACGCCCGAGATCATCGAGCGATTTCAGCCCTGGCTGCTGCGCGCATAGCGACAACCTGCCCCGCAATTGCTGTTGCCGCCGTGGCCGTTCGCCTCTAAATCTTTAAGGCGAACTTGCGACAACCGGGCCAGTCGTCCGTCATGCTCAGCTTCAACACCGACGATCTCCGTCCACAGGATCGGTTTGACTACTGGTGCGAAGTACGTGCCCGCAATCTTTTCGGCGTGACGATCTCGCTGAAACCGCATGAGCGACAGAATTTCAGAGGACGATTTTCGGCAGTCCCCGCAGGCGGCGCGATCATCAGCGAGATGCAGGCGTCATCCTACTGGGTGTCGCGCTCCATCGCCGATATCTCCCGCGCACCCGGCGACAGCCTTTGCATCTATCAGCAGCTAGGCGGCGCAAGCTGGTTCAACAGCAAGGGTGGCGGCGAGTTCGTGGTGGCGGCGAACGACATCGCCATCAGCCACACCGACCTGCCCTACCTGACCCGTCCGGCCACCGCGCACGGCTTCGATCTTCGCGTTCTGAAAATTCCGTTCACCGGCCGCGAAGACCTCGTCCACGCGGCGCGAGGTCTGTCGCCGTCGCTGCTGAGCGACAATCCGCGCTTGAAAACCGTCATGTCCGCTTCGCTGGCCGCACTGGCCGCGGACTGTGCCAGGAATTCCGACAACGATCTCGATCTCGCCGTCGATCACCTCGCGCAGCTGGCACTGCTGACGCAAGGCCGCGTTCGGCACGGTTCGCCGGAAAGCCGCGCCGCGCTGCGGTTCGGATTCCTGCATGCGGCCCGCAACATTCTCGCGCGCAACATGTATCGCCCGAACCTGACACCGGCAGCGGTCGCCGCCGAACTCGGCATCTCGCTGCGGAAACTGCATCTGCTGTTCGAACCGACGGGCATGTCCTGCGCACGCACGCTGACCGCGATGCGCGCCGAAGAAGCGCTGCGGCGGCTCAGGAACGCCCCGGCACAACCTGTGGCGGAGATCGCGCAGGCGTCCGGGTTCGACAGCTCCGCAACGTTCTACCGCGTGTTCCGCAATCTCTATGGCATCACGCCGAGCGATGCGCGCACGGCCGCTGTCCTCGACTGATCGTCTTTTCCAATGCTGAGTTTCTCCACCGACGACCTTCGTCCGCAGGATCGCTTCGACCACTGGTGCGAAGTGCGCGGCAAGAGTCTGTTCGGCGTCACCATCGAACTGGAGCGTGAGAAACGCGACAGCTTCCAGGGCCGGTTCTCCGCGACACCGATCGGAGACGCCGTGCTGGCGGAGATGACGGCATCGTCTTATCGCGTCAGCCGCACACCGGCCGACATCGCGCGCGTCTCGAGCGACAGTCTGAGCATCGGATTGCAGATCCGCGGGCCGGGCTGGATGAAGATCAAGGGAGACCGCGTGCATCTGGTGCGCGAAGGCGATGTCACCATCAGCCACTCCAACATGATGTTCGCGGGAACGCCGGAACGATCGGACGGCTTCGATTTCCGCACATTGAAGATTCCGCTCACGAATGATCTCGCGCTCGGCGCGCGAACCCACGATCTTTTTCCTGAACCGCTGATGCAGGGCGCCCGCCTGACTCGGCTGATCAAGGCGACGCTGAGCGCACTGGAGCACGACCCGTTTCAGGCATCGGGCGAGATCGAATCCATCGCCCGCCTTGCCCTGATCGCACGAGGCCGCCTTGCGCAAGGCTCGCCCGAGGGACGCGCCGCGCTTCGCGCGGGATTTCTTCACGCGGCGCGCGAGATCATGATCCGCGATCTGCACCGCCCGGATCTGACATCGGCGAGCGTCGCCGCCGAACTCGCGATCTCGCTGCGGCAGGTGCATGTGCTGTTCGAGCCGACGGGATTGTCGTTCGCACGCTCGCTGACAGCGATGCGCCTCAAGGAAGCACGCCGGCTGCTCGGCCTCACACCGGCGCGGCAGGTCGCGGACATTGCCTATGCCTGCGGCTTTGACAGCATCGCGACGTTCTACCGGGTGTTCCGCAGCGCCTACGGCATGACGCCGGGCGATGTCCGGGCGATGTCTCTCAACGCGTGAACCCTGTGGCACCCGGACCACAAGCCTGAAAAGACTCTCTTTTTGAGCCTTGGGGCCGAGCGTTTGCACGCAGTGAGAAGACGGCTTTTTCCCGATTTGGTAGGCCAAAGCCGGTTGGGAAGCGGTCAATGGCTGAGGCTGGACTTTTAACGCGTTCACGATGGCGCGCCGCGCTGCTGGCTGGCACGGCGCTGGCCGCGCTTGCCATTCCGTCCACAGCCCAGGCCGTTGACGGGATGGAGGTCCTCACCGGGCTTGCCAGCGATCCCTTCTCGATCTGGGGTATGAGCCGTAACGGGCAATTCCTTGTTGGCGTTACTGACGGCGGCTCCAACAATTATCGCGGTTGGATTTACAGCAACGGCACCTTCACCCTGGTGCCGGTGTTCGCCGACCCGACTCTCCAGACCACTGCGTCGGCGATCAACGATACCGGAACGGTCTGGGTCGGTTATGGGCAATTTCAGGGGCCAGTCTATGTCACCGGCCACGCGATCCGTTATGCGAACGGCGCCTTTACCGACCTTCATACCGGCGCCGCATTCGGACCCGGAGGCTCGCTCGAGAATTATATCGAAAGCTTCGCCACCGCCATGAGCGCCGACACGAATGTCGTCGCGGGCTTTGCTCAGAGTAACCTCGGAGGTTGGCAGGCCTTTCGCTGGACCCAGGCCACGGGCATGACGGGCCTCGGTTTCCTGCCGGGTTATTCGTTGAGCCACGCGAGCGCCATTTCAGCGGATGGGACCACAATCGTCGGCTACGTGGGCAATGCCGGTCTACAGCAATACCAGGCGATGTACTGGACCACGGCGACCGGCATGGTCGGCCTCGGTTCGCTGCCGACAGCGCCCGGAGGAAACAGTTTTGCAAACGCCGTCAGTGCCAATGGCTCCGTGATCGTCGGAGGTGCCGTCGTGGATAGCACTGGGAATCAGCACGCCTTTCGCTGGACGCAGGCTACCGGCATGCAGGATCTCGGCACGCTGCCAGGTGGCGTCTATTCCAACGCCGTTGCCGTCAGCGCCGACGGCTCGATCGTGGCGGGCGGCTCCAGCGGCACGGGCGGCGGAGGTTTTGGATTTGCATTTCGATGGACGCAGGCTACCGGCATGCAAAAACTGTCCGATCTCCTGGCCGCGAGTGGCGTAAGTCCGGGACCTGGCTTCATTCTGGGCCAAACGGCTTACATGTCCGCCGACGGCAAGATCACCGTCGGCCAACTCACCGGTCCAGGTGGGAGCTGGCAGGGGTATTACATTGCCCGCTGCCAGTCCGTGATCTGTCAGGGGCTGACGACCTACGACCAGATGGCCAGTTCCTACACAGGCCAGTCCGCCGTCGGACAGACCGCCAACGCCGCGATCGGCGGCGTGCTCGGCACCATGCAGGAATACGCGACGCAGGCGTATCAGACTCAGGGCAGCCGCAGCACGCCCTATTCTGTTTTTGGCTACGGTGCTTACGACAGCGACCCAATTGCATCGGGCACACTCGGCCTCACCGCCGATCTGCCGTTCGGTCTTGTCGCCGGATTCACCGCGTCGGCGAACTACGTGAAGACCGACATGGTCTATCACGGCAATGCCAAGATGTTCGGAGGCGCGCTGGGCGCATTCATCGCACGCACACCGGACACGGGCCTGCAATGGCTGCTCGGCGGCAGCCTGATCACGCTGAGGGGCGACATCACACGCGGTTATCTCAACGGCGTCACACCGGCATCATCGACCGGCTCAGCGTCGGGCAACGGCTATGGCGCCACCGCGCGCATCGGCTGGGGCTTCGCGGTTCTGCCGCAGGTCACGGTGACGCCGTTCGCCTCCTACACGTTCGCAGAAACGCGCTTCGGAGGTTACGGCGAGACCAATGGCGTGTTCGCCTCGAACTTTGATGATTTCATTTCGACCTCGCAGGTCTCGCGCGTCGGCGGCGATCTCCGCTACACCTTCGCGCCGAATAGCTGGGTCTGGGGCACGGCAGCGTGGGGCCATCGCCTCGACAGCGGCAGGGGCGCAAGCATCACCGGCACGCTGATCGATGCGCCGTTCGGCTTCACCTCGCCCGGCCTGTCGTCGGCAAGGGACTGGACGGAAGTCGGCGGCGGTGTGCGCCTGCCGGCCTGGACCAACGGCGCAGTCACCGCCTCGGTCACGGCTTCGCTCACGCCCGGTCAGGTGGTCACTTACGTCTCCCGCCTCGGCGTCAGTCAGACGTTCTGAGATCACACGGCGCGTGCAGCGCGAAAAAGTTTGGCGTTTGCGCGGAGTGAGAAGACGGCCCGCACGCGCCTTTGGTAGTTTGAGGCGGTTGGAGAGCGTATCGGCGAGGCTTGACGTCACCTTTCATGACGTAAGAATTTGTTGCGCCCGTATTTTCGCGCTTCCATTTCATCACCAAAAAATTTCTCGTACCGCACGATGTGGCCGCCGCGCCACAAGCCGGAAAAGATTCGGATTTTAGGCATCCGGACAGAACGCGTGCGCGCAATGAGAAGACGTCTCCACATCGATCTGCCACACGTTTCCTGCTGAGACCTCCGCCGCCGGGTTAGCGACGGAGCATGGAGTAATGGGTGGGGCATGGGGTGCGTTGAGAGGATCGCGGCGATCAAGCGAGCCGCGTTCGCGCTGTTGACGGGTGGCCTTCTGGCGGTCTCGGTCACGGCAAACGCATGGGCATCGGCAGGCTGCGACGCCGTCAACAACGGCGAACTCGACGTCTCCGCGTCCACTTCAACGCCGATGGCCTCGCATAGCATCACCGGCAAGCGTTTCGCCCCCGGCGATCTGCTGACCACGACATCCCGCACCAATGACGGCTCATTGGGCCTGGTCTACCTGGTGTTCACGGATGGCAGCCAGAGGAGCGCGCAGCGCAGCAATCCTCCGAACTTCTCGACCTTCACGCTGACGGCTGCTGGCAACGAGTCCTCCATCATCGCCTACATCTACAATAATGGCTCCGGCGGCGGCTCGAACTGGATCACGGTCACCTGTACGCCCGGCCCGGCCAATGCCAGCCTGACGGAAATCCAGAGCAGCGGAAGTCCGAGCATCGCCGGGCAATCGGTAACCTTCACCGCCACCATGACCGGCACCGCATCGAACGGCACCCCGAACGGCACCGTCACCTTCGACTTCGGCGACGGCACAGCGGCAATACCCGTCACGCTCAGCGGCGGCACGGCATCCATCAGCCATACCTATGCGACAGCGGGCAATAAGACCGTGACCGCGAACTATGGCGGCGACAGCACCAACTATGTCGCAAGCTCGGCCAGCATGACGCAGACCGTCAACAAGGTCACCAGTTCGCCTGGTCTGAACATCACGCCGTCGCCCGCTGTCGTGGGCCAGGCGTCAACATTTTCAGTGACGGTCCCTGGCGCGTCGGGGGTGCCGGCTCCGACCGGCACGGCGACGATCAACTTCGGTGACGGTTCATCCAACGCAGTTCTCACGCTGAGCAGTGGAACCGCCAGCACGACGCATACCTATGCGGCCGCGGGCAACTTCACCGTGAGCCTGAACTACAGCGGCGATACGAACTACGCGAACGCTGCGCCCACTTTTCCGGTGACGGTCAGCGCGGGGACGTCAGGCACCACACTCGGCTCGAGCGCCAATCCGAGCCCGTTCGGACAATCCGTAACGTTCACCGCGACAGTCACCGGCACCAATCCCACCGGTACGGTGCAGTTCTTTGACGGCGCGACGCTGCTCGGCTCCGGAATTGTATCGGCGGGAAGCGCCACCTTCTCGACCTCGGCCCTGTCTGCGGGACCGCATTCCATCACCGCAGTCTATGGTGGCGACGCCAACAATAACGGTTCGACATCCTCCGCCCTGTCCCAGACCATCAGCCTGTCCACCACCACGACAACGCTGGCGTCGTCGCAAAATCCAAGCGACGTGGGCAAGCCGGTGACATTCACCGCGAGCGTCACAAGCGGCGCTGGTGCGCCGAACGGCGGCACCGTGACCTTCATGGACGGAGCGACAACGCTCGGCAGCGCCAGCGTGTCTGCAGGCGTCGCAACGCTCACCACGTCCGCGCTGGCGCTGGGCAGTCACACCATCACCGCGAGTTACGGCGGCAGCCCCGGTTTTACGAGCGGCACATCATCGCCGCTGATGCAGTCGATCAACATTCCCGCAGACAGCCTGAAGCTGCGCGCGCTGCAAGCCATGGCCACACCCGTGGTGAGCCAGTTCTCCGGTCAGGCGATCTCCGGTGCGATCGACAATGCCGTCAACGAAGGCTTCGCCGACGACGGCGGATCGCTGGTCAGCCCGAACAACAGCGGCATCCGTTTCAACTTCGCCGCCGACAGCGGCAGTGACGATCCGAAGGCTTCGTCAAAGGTGAGTTCGGCCGCTCCGTTCGGCGCGACCTCGGACAAGTCGCGCGTCAACGACGCTTTCGATGCCCTCGCCTATGCCGGTCCGGTCAAGGCTCCGAAGCGTTTCGTCGAACCGCGCGACTGGCTTGGCTGGGCGGAAGCACGCGGTGCAACGCTCGAGCGATGGAGCGCGGCGGGTGCAGGCACGTCGACCCTCTATGGCAACCAGATCAACGTGCTTGCCGGTCTCACGCGCAGGCTCGCGCCGAACTTCCTGATCGGCGCATTCGGCGGCTACGAGACATTCGACTATCGTTCGGATCAGTTGCAGGGCCGTATGAAGGGCGACGGCTGGACGGTCGGCAGCTATCTCGGCTGGAAGATCACCCAGACCATCCGCTTCGATGCCGCGGTCGGATACTCCGGCCTCGGCTATGACGGCACCGCGGGCACTGCCTCCGGCTCATTCACCGGCAATCGCTGGCTGGTGTCGGGCGGATTGACCGGCAAGTATGAAACCTACGGCCTGATGATCGAACCGTCGGCGCGCATCTACGCGCTGTGGGAGCACGAGAACGCCTACACCGACACGCTCGGCACGGTTCAAACCGCGCGCGACTTCACTACAGGCCGTGCCAGCGCGGGGCTGCGGCTCGCCTATCCGGTGATGTGGTCATCGGTCGCCGTCGCGCCGTATGTGGGATTGTATGGCGACTACTACTTCAACGGCGACACTGCGGCCGTTTCGGCCGCCAGCCTCGCAACCGTATCGGCCGCCATTCTCGACGGCTGGTCGGCGCGTGCCGCAGGCGGCGCAAATCTGAAGTTCACCAACGGCGCGCAGATCTCGATCGGCGCAGAGCGCGGCGGGATTGGCAGCAGCAGCGGCGCAGCCCTCTGGACCTATCGCGCCCGCGCATCAGTGCCGTTCTGAGATCGCCGCCATGCAGGACCTGCCACCGACGCTCGCCATCGCGCTCCGGCTGACCGGCGCGATCTGGATCTTCGGCATCGTTGCGATGCTGATGCAGGCGGACACGCGTATCGTGGTGGCCGCGTTCGTGGTCGGCCTTGTCACCGCGATTATCGAATGGATTATCGTCAGGAACATCCCGCCGCCGGCTGGTCCGGCAGAGGATGAAGATACTACGCCTGACGTTCGGGCGTCGACACCACAAGTCCGTCGAGTTCGTCGGTCACCTTGATCTGGCACGACAGCCGCGAGTTCGGCCGCACGTCGTAGCCGAAGTCGAGCATGTCCTCTTCCATCGGCGTCGGCGATCCGACCTTCTCGCGCCAGGCTTCATCAACATACACATGGCACGTCGCACAGGCGCATGCGCCGCCACACTCGGCTTCGATGCCGGGAATCGCGTTGCGGATCGCGCCTTCCATGACGGTCGCGCCGGCCTCCACGTCCACGGAACGGGTGGTACCTGCGTGATCGATGAAGTTGATTTTGACCATGATTTGTCGTGCTGCCCGGATAATTCAGTTGGAGACGTCCTATAACGGGTCAATCCGCCAGATGCCAGCTTTGCCGGGGGATAAAAGCCGTGCGGAAAGACCGGGTCAGGACCTGCTCAACATATGGCCGATCGCGGCCCTGGCTTCCTCGACCGCGTGCTGAAGCAGGGTGATCGCGCCCGCGACGTCGCCATTGTTCTTCATGGCGGCTTCGACACCCAGAGCGGCCTCTGCGACCCGGAATGCGCCAATGGCCCGCGCGGACCCCTTCAGCGTATGCGCCAGCGCAGCGGCGTCGGCGGGAATTGTCTTGAGCCGGCCGACCAGATCGGCGCTTTGAGCCGAGAAAAGCCCGAGAACTTCGGCTTCAAGCGCAGCTTCGCCGAGCGTCATGCGCCCGAGATGCTGGACGTCGATGGCGGTCTCTTCTGGAACGAGCGGTGGTGACGGCATCCAGTTCAACCGCTCCAGGTTAAGTGACATGACCCATCCGAATTGCTGACGGCGCCGGATCGAATCCGGCCGGAAACACCGTCAGGCAATCACACCAATGGTTAACGAAATGTATCAGGTATTCGCCCCGATTTAGCCATGTTTTCGCCGCTTCGCCGCCTAGAAATACCAAAGTGCTTTTGAAAACTGTTGATTTCTGAAAGCGTTAACCGTGCCGGTGTTAACGATGATTAAAAATCTATTAACCCATCCCATTTCATTCGACCCACCGAGCCAATAGGATGTTTGCGGAAGTGCGGGACAACCGGCGGGACAAATCGGCGACGTAACTTCGTTTCGTCTACCGGTATCGGGGAACATTCGACGGCGCACAGCCCTGGCTGCGGTGCCACTTGCGGATGCGTAAAAAATAAAGGCGTGCGGGACACATGGCGAAAAATCCGAAGGTCAAGGATCCAACTGAAGCCGCCCTTTCGGCGATCCAGGAAGCTCTGAACATCGGCGATCTGCCTCCCTCCGACAGCAGTCGGGACAACCTCGCGCGCAACGAACCGTCGCTTGGCGCTGCCAGCCGCGGGGCCGACCTGCGTTCGCCTGTTGCCGACGACCTCGGCGTCCCGAGCTTCGACCGCAGTCCCGCCAATGACGACCGCGAAACCATCGGCGCCATTCTCCAGACCATTCAGAAGGGCCGCCCGCGGCGCAACGCCTATACTGTCGCAACGCTGTTCTCGGGCCTGTGGATCGCAGGCGTCGGCTTCCTTGCGTTCGCTTTCCTGCCCGCACTCGAATCAATCGTCGGCCAGGGCAGCGCCGGCTTCCTGGCGCTGATCGGCCTGATCGCCGTTCTCGTTGCCCCCCTGCTGCTGTTCTACTTCATCGCCAGCATGGCATGGCGCAGCCAGGAAATGAGCATGATCGCGCAGTCGATGGCGCAGATGGCCGTCCGTTTCTCCGAACCCGAGCATGTCGCCAACGGCGCCATCGTGACCGTGGGTCAGGCGATCCGCCGCGAAGTCGCCGCCATGGGCGACGGCGTCGAGCGCGCGGTCGCGCGCGCCGGCGAACTCGAAGCGCTGGTCGCCAACGAAGTCTCCTCGCTGGAGCGCGCCTACAGCGACAACGAAGTGCGCATCCGCGCCCTGCTCCAGGATATCGCCGTCCAGCGCGACAACCTGGTCGGCCAGGCCGAGCAGGTCCGCAACGCCATTTCCGGCGTGCAGATCGATCTGCGTCAGGACATTGCCCTGATCAGCGACGCCATCGCCTCGCGCGTCGATGAAGTGGCCAGCAGCATCACCGGCGCTCTCGAAGAGCGCAGCGAGCACATCACCCGCGCCCTCTCCAGCGCCGGCGACAACATGATCATCGCGCTCGGCGAACGCGGCGGCGACCTGCTCGACCGCCTCGAGGAAGCCAGCACCCAGACCGCGGCCAGCGTGCTCGACGCCAGCGAAAAGCTGACCGCCAGCCTCAACTTCAAGACCGGCCACGTCCATGAGGAATTCGCGGACCTCGCCGACCGCGTCCACGACGCCTTGAACGAACGCCTCGACAAGATGACCGGCGAGTTCGAACAGCGCTCGGCGACCATCGTCGACGGTATCGCCGCGCGTTCCGAGGAAATCATCGCCAGCGTCGCGGACCGTACCGACAAAATCGTCGAATCGATGAGGGTTTCGAGCGAGTCCCTGCTGTCCGAGCTCGATGTCCGTGGCGCCACCTTGTCCGAGCAGATCGATGAGGCCGGCAATCGCCTTGCCGACCGCGTTCTGACCAGCGGCGAGAAGGCCGGCGAAGCGCTCGACGTCACCATCAATACGCTGGTGGCGAAGGTCGTGAGCCAGACCGAAACCGCCCACGAGACGCTGAGCAACCAGATCGGCCTGTTCGACGGCATCGTCAAGGAACACGGCAACGAACTGGCCGAGAAGTTCGCGCGCGACAGCGGCACGCTCGGCGCCCTCATCACCCGCCACATCGCCGAATTCGATCGCACGGTGAAAACCTATGGCGGCGAGATCGTCGAACGCATGGGCGAGCATACCCAGGGCCTCGCCGACAACCTCAAGGCCTATGTCGACACCTTCGATACCCGCGTCACCACGCATCGCGACGAAATCCACTCCAAGCTCGACACCAGCCTCGCCGGCTTCAAGGCCGCGATCGAAAGTCGCGTCGACCGCCTCGACACCTCGCTGCTCTCCACCGTCAACTCGCTCGACGAGACGGTTGCGACCCGCACCAAGGCTCTGGAGGAATCGTTCGATGCCCGCGCCGCCGCATTCGGCGACACGGTCAGCAACCGCGCTGCGTCCTTCACCACGGTGATGGATGCGCGCACCAGCGCCTTCACCGACGCGATCGACAGCCGCGCCGTGGCGTTCACCGAGAAGCTCAGCGATCACTCCGCCGAAATCGCCCGGGTATTCGACACCCGTGCCACGGCGTTCACCGAGAAGCTCAGTGAGCACTCTGCCGAAATCGCCAAGGTGTTCGACACCCGCGCCTCCGAGTTCACCGAAACGATCAACGACAAGACCGCGGCGTTCAAGGAATCGATCGACTACCGCACCACCGCGTTCACCGATACGATCGACAGCCGCACCACGGCTTTCGCCGATCTGATCGATGCGCGCACCACCGCGATCACCGAACGGGTCGACACCGGAGCGGAAGCTTTCGCCACCATCGTCGATGCCCGTACCGCTGCGATCACCGATGCCCTCGACAGCCGCACTGCGGCGCTGGCGAACATCGTCGAAACCCGCACCGCGTCCTTCGCGGACATCATCGATACCCGCACGGCGGCGTTTGCCGACACGGTCGATACCCGTACCGCCTCTATGGTGCAGACCTTCGACAGCCGCGCAGCAGCCTTCGCGTCGGTGGTCGAGAACCGCTCCGCAACCATCGCCGAGGCCATGGAGGCGCGCGGCGCTCAGGTGATGAGCCTGCTGACCAGCGGCGTCGACCAGATGGCAAACGCCATGAGCGAGCGCATCAAGGACATCCAGGGCAACCTGGGATTCAACGTCAGCGCCCTCGCCTCCGACATCAGCGCGCGCGTCGCGCAGTTCGAGAACCTGCTCGATACGCGGGTCGAGGCTGCGGCCAACCGCGTCACCACCAGCGGCCATCACGCCGCCGATGCGATCGGCTCGCGTTCGGAAGAGATGACCCAGGCGATCAAGGCCCGCGTCGAGGAAGCCGAGCGTGCCCTCACCGGCCTGATGTCCAACACCTCGACCACGATCCAGGAAGGCGCACGCACCGCCCAGCAGTCGCTGATCGCGCTCTCCAGCGATGTCAGCAGCCAGCTCAAGGCCGTGTCCGGCGAAGTCAGCACCGACCTGAAGACCGTGTCGGGCGAAGTGGGCTCGCAGCTCCGTGGCATCACCAGCGAGGTCGGCACCCAGCTCCGGGATATTTCCGGCGAGATCGGCTCGCATCTTCGCGGCATCTCCGGCGACGTGGGCACCAGCCTCAAGGCGGTCTCCGGCGACCTCGAGCGCACCATCCAGATGGCGGCGCGCGAAGCCGAGAACACCCTTACAGTCGCATCGACCGGTGCGACCTCGCAGATCAAGTCGGCCTCCGCCGAGATCGAGCGCACCATCGCGGTCTCGACCGACCGCTTCGGTTCGACCCTCAACGGCAAGGTCGAAGCCATCACCGACGGCGTCCGCGAGCAGACCGAACAGCTGGCGCAGCTGGTCGACAGCCGCCGCGGCGCGCTGGTCGAAGCTCTCGGCAGCAAGGCTGCGGAGATCTCGTCCACCATCGGCAGCGCTGCGGACTCCGCGCTGAAGTCGATCGAGAACCACGGCGGCGCCTTCACCGTCGCGATGATGAACAACTCCTCGGATCTGGCCCGCCAGATCAATACCGCCAGCGAGATCGCGATCGGCGCCGTCAGCAAATCGCTGAAGGATATCGATCAGACCTCGCGCGCGGCGATCGACCAGTCGCGTCAGGTGGCGACCTCGACCATCAACGAGCTGCAGGAGACCAGCAAGATCCTGCGCACCGACACGCTCGCCCTGTTCGAGCGGCTGCGTGAGGGCAACATCCTGCTCCAGGAAGTGCTCACCGGCGCTCACGACAACCTCAACTCGCTCGAGCGCACGCTGGTTACGCGGGTCGCGGAGTTCGTCTCGACGATGAACGACGTCACCAGCCGCAACGGCGAATCCACCAACGCGCTGGAGCAGCAGCTCGGAACCTTCACGTCCAAGACATCGGGGGCGCTGGAGAATCTCAACGCGCTCTCGGCGCAGTTCGAGAACCATGGCCGCGCGCTGGTTGAAGCTGCGACCCTGATCGAGCGGAGCAACGAGCGCGCCGGCGACTCCGTCGCCGACCGTAACGCCCTGCTGGAATCGCTGGTGTCCAGCATTGACCTGCGGACGCACGATCTCGACGAGCGCCTCTCGCGCTTCACCAACCTGCTCGACGACTCGCTCGCCGCAGCCGAGACGCGGGCGCGCGACATCGCGCAGATCGTGGCGCAGACCGCGGGCTCCAGCTCGGCTGAAGTCAGCCGCCAGTTCGAAGCGGTCCGCATGGCCGTCGAGGACGAGCGCCGCCAAACCTCCGAAGCCATGGCCGAACTGTACGACCAGGGCACCCGCGAGGCGGAGAACATGTTCCGTCAAGCCGCGGACAAGTTCGCGACCATCGTGCACGGCATGAAGCAGATGGCCTCCGAACTGCACAGCGAACTCGACGCCACCCGCGCCGAACTGCGCCGCGGCGTTCTCGAAGTGCCGCAGGAAGCGGCTGAGAGCACCGCGCAGATGCGCAAGGTCATCGTCGACCAGGTCGAAGCGCTGGCCGAGCTGAACCGCATCGTCGCCCGCCACGGCAAGGGCCTCGACGTGGCGCCGACCACCCGCACCGTCTATCGCGAGGAAGAAACCGTGATGGCGACAGCCGGCGGCCGCGCCGAGACCGTATCGCGGTCCGCGCCGCAGCGGCCTCGCGACGTTGCCAGCGCCTCCAGCCTGCCCGCGCCGGAGTTCGGCCCGGCCAGCCCTGCACCGCGCCGCACCGAAGCGCCATCGGTCTCCCCGGTCGGCAATGGCGGCAACAACGACGGCTGGCTGTCCGACCTGCTGAACCGCTCGGACGATGACGGCGCACGCGGCCGTGCCGCGCCGTCCGCTCCGCGTCAGTCCGCAAACCCGCTTGAAGCGCTGTCGCTCGACATCGCCCGGCTCGTGGACCGCGAACTCGCAGCGGAAATGTGGGATCGCTATCAACGCGGCGAGCGCAAGGCGTTCTCGAAGCGGCTCTACACGCCGGCCGGACAGAAGGCGTTCGACGAGGTCGCCCGCAAGTATCGCGCCGACCGCGCCTTCAAGCAGACGGTGGACCGTTACATCAACGAGTTCGAACGCCTGCTGGATGAAGTCTCGCGCGACGAGCGCGGACCGGCGGCCCTGCGCAGCCACCTCGTGTCGGAAACGGGCCTCGTTTACACCCTGCTCGCTCACGCTGCGGGCCGGCTGGGGTAAGCTCAGACCCCCTTCGACAACCATACGAAAAGCGGAGGCTTCACGGCCTCCGCTTTTTCGTTGGGCATGTATCACCACTCGTCATTGCGAGCGCAGCGAAGCAATCCATCTTCACTTGCCGCCGCAAAAGCTGGATTGCTTCGTCGCTTCGCTCCTCGCAATGACGGGCTGCAACATTTCGTGATGGGGATACGTATCCACGCGCTCCGTACCGCGCTTAAGTTCGCCATGTCCTGTTCGTGAGGGGCGCTTCTCGAGGGCGCTTTGAAGCGGAGCAGGATGCGGCGCCTGCGCGTGTGTCTCGCAAACACGCGTTCGGGAGGCTGGGGTCACCGTCCGGGCCAACTATGTGGCTCTGCCGTTCGCCGGCTGGACGCGGAGCGGACGAAGGCGGCGAAAGCCGTCCGGATCAGGGGTCGAGTACCTCCCCCGTCCGCACCCGGAAGTACGGTCCCCTCGCCCAAAATCGCCGCAGTGGAGCGCCGCAAGGCGATGCGCTTCCGGAAGACCATCGCCTCGCACGCGATGCCGGGAGCGAAACGAACACAAGGTGCGCCTCGCGGCGCTCCATGCCCCTCGTTGTCCGGGGCAACTAACAGATCAACTCGCGATCAATCGCGAGAGCAATCATGCGTGGCTGTTTGATAGTTGAATCGGAAAGTTGAAGTGGCGCACGCTGTCGCATCACACCCAATCGTCGCCCCCGCGAAGGCGGGGACCCATAACCACCGAACATCCTGATGATGGCGAGAAGATTGCTCCGGCATCTCCCTCAAATCGAGAACTCAGGGAGTATGGGTCCCCGCCTTCGCGGGGACGACCAGTTGAGAGATTGCGTGGATGCCTCAACGCCACTCGCCGCAAGCGGGCGAGGTGAAACCCCTACCGCTGCCGCGCGCGGGCGTCGGCGGGACTTCGGACCGGGGTTGGAGCCGGAGGCGGCGGAGCCGGTGCAACGTCCTTCTGCCCCGCGCCGAACAGCACGCGGGTCGGGTTGCGGTCGAAGTTGTTCACCGCGCGGCTGATGTCGGCCAGCGTGCGGCGGCCGTCGATGATCAGGCCGGCAGAGCGCTTGTCGAGATTGTCGGCCAGTTCGCGGAACGACTTGGCGGCGGCCTGCAGCTCGCCCTTCTCGCCCATCAGGCCATCGACGCCGGCCATGATGCTGTCGATGCGCGCCGAATTGGCGGCAAGGCTCTTCGAGAACACCTCGATGTTGGTCATGCTGCTGTGCAGGGTTTCCTGGTTTTCAAGAACCAGCCTGTTGACGTTCTGCAGCACGCCGCGCACCGCTTCGCCGATGTCCTGGATCGCATTGGGATCGGCCGTCAGCGTCGGCACGCCGTCCTCGGCGACCGGCACGCCGCCCGCCTCGATCGAGCCGCCCTTGAGCGACACCGACGAGACGCCGGTGAGGCCGGCGAATTCGAGACCGACCAACGAGTCCTTGCGGATCGGCGCGTTCTTGTCGACGTTTGCGATCACGACCACGCGCTTGGGATCGTCGAGCTTGATCGACGTGACCTCACCGATCTTGATGCCGTTGAAGTTGACGTTGCCGCCGGTGCGCAGGCCGGAGGCCGCGCCCTCGAACACGATACGCAGCGGAACGCGCTGGGCTGCCGCGCCGAGGTTCTGAAACCAGAACACAAAGCCAAAGGCCGCGGCCACCACCGCAAGCGTGAACGCCCCGATCAGGACGTAATTTGCCTTTGTTTCCATCAACTTAACTCCAAATACGCAATATGTACTTACGCGACGACGGCACGGGCGCGCTTGCCATGAAAATAGGCCCGCAGCCAAGGATGCTGCGAGGCCAGCATGTCGTCCATTGTGCCTACCAAGAGAACCTTACGATCCCCCAACACTGCAATCCGGTTGCAGGCCGTTTTAAGGCTGTCCAGATCATGGGTTACCATAAAAACGGTCAGTCCCAAAGTGCGCTGCAGCGTCATCACAAGCTGATCGAAATCGCCGGCGCTGATCGGATCGAGTCCGGAGGTCGGCTCGTCGAGGAACACAATCTCGGGGTCGAGCGCCAGCGCGCGGGCGAGCGCCACGCGCTTGATCATGCCGCCGGACAGTTCCGACGGGAACCGGTCGGCGACCTCAGGCTTGAGGCCGACCATGGCGAGTTTGGCGATGGCGATTTCATCGAGCAGCCGCTCGGACACGTTCATGAACTCGCGCACCGGAAACTGGATGTTCTGCCGCACGTTCAGCGACGAGAACAGCGCGCCATGCTGGAACAGCACACCCCAGCGGCGCTCGACCGCGCGGCGCTGATCCTCGCTGGCCTTGCCCATGTCGACACCGAACACTTCGATATTGCCGGCCAGCTTGGGGATCAGGCCGATGATCGTGCGGGTCAGTACCGATTTGCCCGCGCCCGACGCGCCGACAAAGCCGAGGATTTCGCCGCGCCGGACATCGAGGTCGAGATGATCGAGAATGAGATTCTCGTTCAGCTTCACCGTGAGGTCACGCACCCTGATGATGTGATCGTCGAAGTTCTCCGCCATCAACCGGTCCTAAATATTGATCGTCGCGAAGAAGATTGCGAACAGGCCATCCATGACGATGACGAAGAAAATCGATTTCACCACCGAGGCCGTGGTGTGCTGGCCGAGCGACTCCGCACTGCCCTTCACCGCGGCGCCCTCGACACAGGCGACGATGCCGATCACCAGCGCCATGAACGGCGCCTTCACCATGCCCACCGTGAAATGGTTGATCGAAATGGCTTCCTTCAGCCGCGACAGAAACGCATCCGGCTGCACGCCGCCGTAACCCCAGGCGACAAGTCCGCCGCCATACAGCGCCGCCATTGCGCCAAGGAATGCGAGAATGGGCATGGCGATGATCAGCGCGACGATGCGCGGCAGGATCAGCACCTCGGTCGGGTCAAAGCCCATGGTGCGCAGCGCATCGACCTCCTCGCGCATCCGCATCGAGCCGAGTTCTGCGGTGTAGGCGCTGCCCGAACGGCCGGCGACCATGATCGCCACCAGCAGCACGCCGAGTTCACGCAGCACCAGCACGCCAAGCATGTCGACCACGAACACATCGGCGCCGAACTTGCGGAAGTGGAAGATGCCCTGCTGGGCGATGATGCAGCCGATCAGGAAGGTGATCAGGACAACGATCGGGACCGCGCGCCAGCACACCTGTTCGAGGTGGTGGATCATCGAGGTGAAGCGGAAGCTGGTCGGATGCCGGATCACCCGGAACAGCGCATTGAGGATCGCGCCCAGCATGCCGATCAGGCCGACCAGCGTGCCGCCGACCTCGACCACGCTGCGGCCGACGCCTTCCAGCATGCCGACGATGGTTTGCCGGCGGCGCTGGTGCACAACGCCGGTTTTGACCTGACGCACCTCGTTCACAAGGCTGGCGTAGTTGTCGGACAGGCCCGCCACTCTGGGTTCGACACCGCCGTGCGTGAGGCTGCGGCGCATCCGCTCGATCAGCCAGGCTCCGAAAGTATCCAGGCTGGAGACTTCCGACACATCGATGATGATATTGGCGGAGCCGCCATTCCGCTTCTCGGTGTCCTCGACGATCTTTTCGAGATCGGGGGCGTAATGGACGGTCCATTGGCCAGCCGCGCGCAGCGCAAGGCCTGCGCCGACGGTCACCTGCTCCAATGTCGGATTGCCGTTCAAGCCCAACTCCTGCGCCGATTCCGTGCCCGGCTGACGAAGCAACCTATCACGATGCCAACAAACTGTACGGGGATGTGACTAAGAGCCATAATTGCCATATTCAGGCAAGCCCATCCTCACGAAAATCGATTTCACAAATGATGCCATCGCTGACACTCGCCGCCCGGATCGAGCGCTGGCCCGTTGCCGGTGGCTTCACCATCAGCCGCGGCGCCAAGACAGAAGCCGTTGTGATTGTGGCCGAGGTAAGTCGCCAAAGCCGTGACGGTAAGGCCATTGTCGGGCGTGGCGAGTGTGTTCCCTATGCCCGCTACGGCGAGACACCGGAGGGAACGCTGGCAGCCATCCAGACCATGCAGGACGCGCTCGGCGGCGGGCTGGATCGGCAGATGCTGCAGGCGCAGATGCGGGCAGGCGCCGCCCGCAACGCGCTCGACTGCGCCCTGTGGGACCTTGAGGCCAGGGTGGCGGAAAAGCGCATCTGGGGCCTTCTCGGCCGTCCCGCGCCGCGCCCGTTGACCACCGCCTATACGATCTCGCTGGGCTCGCCGGAAACCATGGCGGAGGCCACCGCGAAGGCGGCCCATCGCCCGCTGCTCAAGATCAAGCTCGGGGGCGACGGCGACGAGGCCCGGATCGCCGCTGTTCGCAAGGCTGCACCTGAAGCCGAATTGATCGTCGATGCCAACGAAGCCTGGACTGACGGTAACCTGGCACGGCATCTGGCCGCCTGCGCTGATGCCGGGGTGACCATGATCGAGCAACCCCTGCCCGCTGGAAATGATCAGGCGCTGGCCAGGATCAAGCGGCCCGTCTCCGTCTGCGCAGATGAAAGCGTGCACGACCGCGCGTCGCTGGAGGGCCTGAGGGAGCGCTACGACGCCATCAACATTAAGCTCGACAAGACCGGCGGCCTGACCGAGGCGCTGGCCATGGCCGAAGCCGCAAAGGCGTTGGGATTCGACCTGATGGTCGGCTGCATGGTCGCGACGTCGCTGGCGATGGCCCCTGCGCTGATGATCGCGCAGGGCGCACGCGTGGTCGATCTCGACGGACCATTGCTGCTGGCGAGGGACCGCGACAACGGTCTGCGCTATGAGGGCAGCACGGTCTATCCGCCCGATGCCGGGCTCTGGGGTTAGTCCGTCGCCGTGTGGTGCGCGTCGAGACGCCGGCGTGCCGCGACCATGACGAGGCCGCCAGCGAATGCCATCACGGCCATCGCGTAATAGACGCCCTCGCCGACCCGCGCATAGATCAGTCCGGACAACATCATGGTCAGGCTGGTTACTGCGCCCTGCGAGGCGACCATGTAGCCCTGCGCGGTGGCGAGCATGTGATGAGGCACATTGCGGACCATCAAGGCGACGGTGCCGACCTGCGTGATCCCGAAGGTCAGCCCGTGCATCACCTGCACCGCCGTGAGCACCTCGATCCGCGGCTCCATCGCGGTGATGGTCCAGCGCACCACCGCACTCAGGGCACCGATCAGGACCATGGCCGTCGGCGACAGTGTGAGGCGCGGCGAAATCGCGAACACCACGATTTCAGCGATCACCCCGAGCGACCACAACGCCGCGATGGTGAAGCCGCCGAAACCGGCATTCTGCCAGGTGATCGAGGAAAACGCGTAATAGGCGGCATGGCTGCCCTGGATCAGGGCCGAAGCGCCGATGATGGCGAGGAACAGCGGCTTCCGTAACAGGCCGCTCGCTCGCCCCTGCGGCGCGGTACCTGCTGGCGATGAGTCCAGCGGAACGATGCCGAGACTGACGAACGCACTGAGAAGCGCGACCGCAACGATGATCCAGATCAGATTCTGCGGATCGATCACTTTGAACAGAACGCCCGCAATCATCGCGAACACCACGAATGACGCAGACCCCCACAACCGCATCTGCGCGTAGTCGAGCCCGTGACGTGTGACGCCCTTCAGCGCGTAACCGTCCGTCAGCGGACTGAGCGGCGTCCAGAGGCAGGCGATCACGACATACACGATCAGGATTGTGAGCGGATCGCGAAGCAGCCCCAGCACGGCGAAGCCAACGGCCGTGATGAACGCAAGCGCGATCATGGTGCCGCGCAGGATCTGGCGCTGCTCGGCCGCCGCTGTCACGAACGGCAGGATAGTGAAACGGGAGAGCGACGGCGCGGCCGTGATGAATCCGATCCAGGACACGTCGACGCCGATCGCCTTCAGCCAGACCGGGAAGAACGGCAGGTGGACGCCAATGATGCCGAAAGTCGAGGCGTAAAACAGGCTGATCCGCACGGCAAATCGGCGGGCGATGGATTGCCCGGCCGGGTGCTTTTGTGATTCGCTGGTGAGCAAGGGAATTGCGATTCGCTGCGGTTCGTGGTGATCGTTATCTAGCGCGTGTTCGGTGTATCTGGACATCGCTTTTGCGTGTGGATCGCGTCACCGCGTTTCTGTTCTACAGGTTTCTGTCTCACGGGTTTTCATGGCCAACGAAGCCTTCGCCCTGTCGCCGATTTCAGCCCGCGCCGCGTCTCCGACGGACGCGGACTTCGAGGCTATCCGCGAGGCGTTTCTGGAGACCGCGCGGGGCCGCTGGTTTCTCGACGAATACACGCGGCGCAACCGAAACGCCGACACCGCGATGGTGCTCGAGGCCGTCGCCCGCATCGAAAGCTCGCTTGCCGCCCAGAAAGAGGAACAGCGGCAGCAGGCCATTGTCGAAACCCCCCTGATCGAAACCCCGCCGGTCGAGCCGCCTTCAAGCGAGTTGCCTGAGGCCATGGCCGCAGTCAAAGCCATCGTGGCCGCCGCTCGCGAGAGCGTTTCCGCTGCCCTGTCGGGCGCGGCGTTCGAGGAATCGCTGGCACCGTCGCGGAAGTGCGCGCGGGTGATCCGCGAGATCGCCTGGGGGCTGCGCGAGTCCGGCGCGGACGGGCGGATCTGCTTTCTGCTGGAGTCGCAGGTCGATGCGATCAACGCCGCCTGCGATCACGTTGCCGCGGGCGGCATTCGGGACGGCGTGTTGCAAGCCTTCGATCAGGCTGCGCGTGAGATCGAGGCCATTGCCCCTTCCACCATCGAGCCGCAGAGCGAGGCTGAATCCGGTGCGGCACTCCCCGTTGCCGATACGGCCCCTATCGAAGCCTCCGATGAGGTGCAGATTGCCGCTGCCGATAATGAATTGTTCGACGTAGCGGCCGCTTCTGAGGCTTCGTCCCCGGAGATGGCGACAGAAGCGGTGCCGCTGGTGGAAGAAAGCCTACCGGTAGAACTGGCAAGTGCGGAGGCGATCGAGGCCTCCGAGCCGGCGATGGCCATACAGTTGGAAATCCTGCCGGAACCGCCTGAGCCGGCTCCGGAGATTGTGCCCGAGAGCGCGATGACCGCCCCGGCATCGCTTGGTGAGAGCCTGATCGCCAGCGGGATTATCGCCAGGCCCGCGACGCCGCGCAGCGATCCGCTGGCGCCGATCCGGCGGATGAGCCAGGCCGAAAGAATCGCGTTCTTCAGCTAAAGGCGAAGTTGTGACGGTCTTTGCCGCAAAAGGCAGGCAAAGGGCCGAATTGTGACGCCTACTGAATCAACTTCGCGTAGAGATCCGCATCGACATTGCCGCCCGACAGCACGATCGCGACGGTCTTTCCCTTGGCGTTGAGGTATCCCGCAAGAAGCGCCGCCAGCGCGACCGCGCCGCCCGGCTCGACAACGAGTTTCAGTTCGCGAAAGGCAAATCCAACGGCCTTCGCGACTTCGTCATCCGTCACCGTCACGCCCTGCGCGCCGAGCTTCTGATTGACGGCAAAAGTGATCTCGCCGGGAATGGAAGCCATCAGCGCGTCGCAGATGGTGCGGCCCACAGCGCGGTGCGGCTCGCGATGCCCGGCCGCGAACGAACGCGCGTGATCGTCAAAGCCATGAGGTTCGACAGTGATTAGCCCCGCATCGGGAAACTTCGCTTTGGTTGCCAGCGCAATACCGGCCATCAGCCCGCCGCCGGATGCCGGCGCAGATACGATGTCCGGTGCGACACCAAGCGCCGACAAATCCTCCGCAATCTCGCGGCCCACGGTGCCCTGCCCCGCGATCACCCACGGATCGTCATAGGGAGGAACGACCGTCGCGCCGCGCTTGCTCGCGAGATCGCGAGCGATGGCATCGCGGTCTTCCTTGTCGCGGTCATAGGGAATGACCTCAGCACCGTAACTCTTGGTGCGCTCGATCTTGGACACTGGCGCATCGGACGGCATCACGATCGCTGCCGGCATGCCGAGAATCTGCGCAGCAGCCGCGACGCCCTGCGCATGATTGCCGGATGAGAACGCAACGACACCGGCTTTGCGCGCGGCCTCAGGAATGGAGGACAATTTGTTGAAGGCGCCGCGAAACTTGAAAGATCCCGTTCGCTGCAACACCTCCGGCTTCAGGAAGATGCGTCCGCCGGTCAGTGCATCGAGCGCGGGCGACGAGATGAGGCGGGTTCGGACGGCGACGGGCGCGAGAACGCGCGCGGCGGCTTCGACATCTGCATTGGTGGGGAGAGCAAGTTCGGTCATGGCGCATGTATAGCGCGCTGATGCATATGGGCAAGATCGTCGGCGCTTGACCGCCTGAACTACATTATTTGTCTCGATGCAGCACCGGACGCGGTCGGCCCCCTCTCCCGTAGGGAGAGGGTTGGGGTGAGGGCGTAGAATCTATCGAGAGAGCGTACCCCTTCATCCGGATCGCTCAAGCGATCCGACCTCTCCCCATGGGAGAGGTGAAGAGGAACGTGCGTCTCGCTCCCGATCAACACAGAAGAATCAGGCACGAAGAATCGCGGCACCTTGCGATCAGGCGGTTGGCACGGATTCCGATGTCAGCCGGAGCCGGCGAGCGAGACGGCGGCGCCAGCGGCGCTTGACCTGGGGCGGACGCTCACGCGTCACGTTATCGATGAAGGCCTGGGCGCATGCGCCCCAGCTTCGGGACGCGGCGAACTCCCGGCAGGCTTCGCGAGGGATCTCCAGCGCAGCCAGGCACGCCGCGCGCAGGTCGTTGTTCAGCGCACCGACCGGCGCATCACCGATCACATCAAGCGGGCCTGACACCGGCAGCGCCGCAACAGGCACGCCGCTGGCGAGCGCTTCGAGCAGGACCAGACCGAAGGTGTCGGTCTTGCTCGGAAACACGAACACATCAGCGGCGGAATAGGTCTCGGCAAGCGCTTCACCCTGCATCGTGCCGAGGAACACCGCGTCAGGGTATTTGCGCTCGAGCTCGGCCTTGGCGGGACCGTCGCCGACTACGACCTTGGTGCCGGGCAGATCGAGATCCAGAAACGCTTCGAGGTTTTTCTCGACCGCGACGCGGCCCACCGACAGGAAGATCGGACGCGGCAGGGCGAGATCGAAATCGCGTGGCCGGAACAGCTCGGCATCGACACCACGCGACCACAGCACGACGTTACGGAAGCCGCGCCCGCGCAATTCTTCCGCAAGCGCGGGCGTCGCCGCCATCACCGCATCGCTGGTACCGTGGAAATAGCGCAGCGCTGCCCAGACCCATGATTCCGGGATCGGAAAACGTGCCGAGACATATTCGGGAAAACGGGTGTGAAAGCTGGTGGTGAACGGCACCCTGTTCTTCTGGCAATAACGCCGCACCAATATCCCGATCGGTCCTTCGGTCGCGATATGAATGTAGTCGGGCTGCGCCTCTTCGATAATTCGCGCGATCTTGCCCGGCCGCGGCAGTGCCAGATGAATATCGGCGTAACTCGGCAGCGAGATCGTGCGAAAAGATTGAGGCGTCAGGAATTCGACCTCGACACCCATCGACGCGGCGGCTTCAGCCATCTTGGTCAACGTGCGAACAACGCCGTTGACCTGCGGGTGCCACGCGTCGGTCGCGACCAGGATACGCATCAGGCGGCCTGCGCCGTGACGCGCGGTGCGGGCTGCGGACGGCGCACCGGGTCGGTCCAGGTCAGGATTTCAAAGCGGCCATCGTCGTGCTCGACCAGCGCCGTGCAACTCTCGACCCAGTCGCCGCAGTTCATGTAGCGAATGCCGTTCTCTTCCCGGATCGTCGCGTAGTGAATGTGCCCGCAGATCACGCCGTCCGCGCCGTGGCGCTTGGCTTCGCCCGCCAGCGTCTGTTCGAACGCGCCGATGTAGTTGACGGCGTTCTTCACCTTCAGCTTGGCCCATTGCGACAGCGACCAGTAAGGCCGGCCGAACAGCTTGCGGAACGCATTGACCAGGCGATTCATCTGAATTGCAAAATCGTACGCACGGTCACCGAGATGCGCGAGCCAGCGCGCGTTCTGCACGACAAGATCGAAGATATCGCCGTGAATAACGAGATACTTCTTGCCGTCTGCGCCTTCATGAATCGCGGTCTCGACAACTTCGACACCGCCGAAATGCGTGCCGTAATACGAACGCAGGAATTCGTCGTGATTGCCTGGAATGTAAATCACCTTGGCACCCTTGCGGACCCTGCGCAGCATCTTCTGCACGAAGTCGTTGTGGGACTGCGGCCAGTGCCAGTTCGACTTCAGCGCCCAGCCGTCGATGATGTCGCCGACGAGATAGATGGTATCGGCGTCGTGGCAGCGGAGAAAGTCGAGAAGGCGGTCGGCTTGCGAGCCGCGGGCTCCGAGATGGACGTCGGAGATAAACAAAGTGCGAAAGAGCCGTTCTGGACTACTGTCGCTCATAGCCTGTCTTTCCATGGGCGAGCGCTTATCAGAATCGCATGACAGTCCGATGACGGACTAGGCAGCCTGCGAGCTGACAGTTCGCTCGAAACAAACAAGTGTGTAGATGCCGAACGGCGCAACTTTGCGCCGCTCGACGAGGGTCGTGCCTGCGTTTGATTGCGCCCATGCCTGAAGGCGCGCGAACGGAAATTCAGGCCGCAGGCCGAGCGCACGGGTCTTCTGCGCTGCCCAGCGCTCGACAGCCGCCGCGACGCCGACTTCCGAATAGAGGTGGTTAACGAGGATGATGCGGCCGCCCGGCTTCACCACGCGGTGGCATTCGGACAGCACCTGCTCGGGATTGGCGACCAGCGTGATCACGAACTGCGCCACGACGCAGTCGAACGTGGCGTCGTCAAATGTCATGTGATGGGCGTCCATCTGGTGGACCGCCTTGACGAACGGATACTTGCCGCTCGCCATCTTCGCGCGTGCCTTCTCCAGCATCGGCGCGCTCATGTCGATGCCGGTGATCTCGGTGCTGCTGTCGTAGTCATCGAACGACAGGCCGGTGCCGACACCCACTTCCAGGATCTTCCCGCCGATGGATCGAGCAGCGGCAGCCGCCGCGCGCCGTCCCTTCACCATGACCGGACCGCAGACCGCATCGTAGATCGGCGCCCAGCGGGCGTAGGCGGTTTCAACAATGGATTTGTCGAGATCGGTCGAGCTCATCTTGGTTCCAATAAGCGGTCTGAGGAATCAGATTTTGTTTCGCTTATTGGCGATTAGCAGCGGAGTACGACAAACAGGCGACAAACGCGTCAGGTTGTCGCGCGCTCTGCCGTTCGCAACCTCATCTCGAGGCGCGATGTGCTCCCTCTCCCCCGTGGGGAGAGGGGGTTCGGTAAATCGGGAGATTCTACGCCCTCACCCGCCCGTCTTCGCTCGCTGCGCGAGCTTCGCCGGACGACCTCTCCCCACGGGAGAGGTGAAGGGAGCCACTCTCAGGCTTCGCGATCAATCGAACGCATGAAAGTGGTGTATCGGCCCGTGACCATGCCCGACGTCAAGCCGGTCCGCTGCGGCAATCGCCGCGCTGATGTAAGCCTTGGCTTCGCGGACGGCGGTTTCGAGATCCTTGTCCTTCGCCAATCCCGCAGCGATGGCCGACGACAGCGAGCAACCGGTGCCGTGGGTGTTGGTGGTGGCAATGCGCGGCGCGGCTAGCCGGATGACGGTGTTCGCATCGATCAAATAATCCGTGCTCTCGGGTCCGCTTCCATGGCCGCCCTTGATCAGAACGGCAGGACATCCCATCGCCAGCAGCCGCCTGCCCTGACGTTCGATGTCGGATTCATTCGCGGCCACGGCCTCACCAAGAAGCGCGGCAGCCTCCGGCAGGTTCGGCGTAATCAGGCTCGCACGCGGAAACAGCTTGGCCCGCAACGCATCGACCGCATCGGGCGACAGCAGGCGATCGCCCGATGTCGCGACCATGACCGGATCGACGACAAAGTGCTTCGGCTTCCAGCGGCCGAGGCCGGCCACGATGGCCTCGATCGCTTCCCGCCGCGCGACCATTCCGATCTTGACGGCCTTGACGTCGAGATCGCTGAACACGGCATCGATCTGCGCGGTGATGAAATCCGCCGGCACGTCATGGATGCCGGTGACGCCCTTTGTGTTCTGTGCGGTGAGCGCTGTAATCGCGGACGCGCCGTAAACGCCGCACGCCGCGAATGTCTTGAGGTCGGCCTGAATCCCGGCGCCGCCGCTCGAATCCGAACCGGCAATGGTGAGCGCAATCGGTATGCTCATGGACTTCTCGTCGTTCCGCCAGGCTTTCCGTAGCCTACGTCAGGGCTCTAGATCATTTTAACTGGGGAGAGAAGCATTGTAACGCAGGCGATGTGCTCCCTCTCCCCTCGGGGGAGAGGGTCGGGGTGTGGGGGGTTCGATATGATGACGGATTCTACGCCCTCACCCGGCTCGCTTCGCTCGCCACCCTCTCCCCACGGGAGAGGGAAGCAAGAAGAAACGTCCGGCAACCCGCCTTGCCACAGGGAGCGGATTTGGTTCTATTGCGGCTTCCGAAGACGTCAAATTGCCCTGCCGGAGACACAGCGATGGTGCCCTTCTTTGTCCAGATCAAATGCAAGCTGGGCCAGTCCTATACGGTCGCGAATGCCATTGCCGAGGCCGAGATCGCGTCGGAAATCTACTCGACTGCGGGCGACTACGATCTGCTGGTCAAGTTCTACGTCGACAGCGGGACCGACATCGGCCATTTCGTGAACGAGAAGCTGCAGGTCATCCCCGGCATCCAGGACACCTACACCATCATCACGTTCAAGGCGTTCGGAACGTAAGAGCCGCCTTTTCAGGCCGCCTTGGCCGTGTCTGACACCGGCGCGTCAGGATCTTCCTCGGCGTCGGCGATGGTCGCGATGGCCGCGACCGGCGTATCGCGCAGCCGTTTCAGCCCGAGATAGCGTTCGCGCAGGATGACGAAAATCCCGGCGCTGGCGACGACGATCGCGCCGATCACGACATAGAGCGTCGGCACTTCACCGAAAAACCAGTAACCGAGCAGGAACGCCCACAACATCGCTGTGTAATCGAACGGCGCGAGAAACGACGCCGGCGCGAAGCGGTAGCTGTCCGTGAAGAATATCTGGCCGAGCCCGCCCGCGATGCCGATTCCGGCGAGGATCGCAACATCCTGCCAGGTGGCCGGCATGCGCCAGCCGAACGGCGCGGTCAGCAGCGACACCAGCAGAACCAGCAGCGTCATGAAGATCACGATGGACGATGTCGTCTCGGTCGCCGTCAGACGGCGAATCTGGATCGACGCGCCGCCTGCGGTGAATGCGTTGGTCAGGGCGAACAGAATTCCCACGATCATCGATGCCGTCAGTGCGGCGTGATCGCGGAAGTAAGGCATCAGCATCAGGATCACGCCGCAGAAGCCGAAGGCGACGGCGGACCAGCGATAGGCGTGAACCTTTTCCTTCAGGAACACCGCCGCGAAAACCACGGTGATGAGCGGTGACGCGAACGCGATGGCGGTGAAGTCGGCAATCGGAATCCGGGCCAGCGCGGCGAAGGTGGCAAACGTCCCGACCACGCTGAAAACGCCGCGCAGAAGATGATCGGACGGCCGCTCGGTCCGAAGCGCACCCCTAAGCTGTCCGCGCCAGCCGAAGACGACCAGGATCGGGATCAGCGCGAACATTGAACGGAAGAACGCGACCTGACCTTCCGGATAGGCCCCGGCCAGATAACGGACCTGGGCGCCCATCACCGCGAACATCAATGTGCTGGCGACCTTGAACGAAACGGCTTTGACGATATTCATGGAAAAAGTCGAGAATCCTGCGGCAATTCCGGGCCGACAAAGCACGGGGTGGCGATCCGGGAAACCCCGCTCGCAACATGGCTTTTGGCCGGGGTATGCAGGGCTCTTCGGCCCCGAACTGACCCCGCCTCAGGTCTTCTTCTTGGGCCGCACCGGCCCGTCCACCGCCGGAAGGGACTTGAGGTACGTCGCCATCGCCGCAAGATCCTCATCGCTCAACTGCGATGTGTTCTTGATCACGCGCGCCATTGAGCCGCCTGCGGTGTCGCCGTCGGGCAATTCGCCGGTCTTGAGGAACCAGGCCAGTTCCTTCTCGGTCCAGCTCTTGAGGCCCTTCTGGGTAATGTTCGGGACCCAGCCCTCGCCTTCGGGATTCGGGCCTCCGGCGAAGCGCTGCGAGGACACAATGCCTCCGAGGAAATTGCGAGGGCTGGGGCACTCGGCGCAGTGGCCGAGCCCATTGACCAGGTACGCGCCGCGATTCCATGCGGCGGATTGCTTCGGGTCTGGCGTAAACGGCTTGTCATCCATGAACAGGAATTTCCATCCGCCGATGAGGCGGCGGACGTTGAACGGAAAATTCACATCGTGAGAACGCGGGCGCCCGGAGAGCGGCGGCAAGGTTTTGATATAGGCAAACAGATCACGAATGTCGTTGTCCGTTGCGTGCACATAAGAGCCGTAGGGAAACGACGGGAAGTAATGCGTTCCAGCTGGCGACGTCCCGTGCTTCACGGCCGTGACGAAATCCGCTTCGCTCCAGCCGCCGATGCCGTTCTGTTTGTGCGGCGAAATGTTCGGCGCATAGAACGTGCCGAACGGAGACGGAAGGGCCAGCCCGCCGCCGAGCATGGTGCGCGGCTCGCCCACCACTGCATGGCATGACGCACAGCCCCCGGCGTTGAAGACGGCCTGTCCATTGGCGACGTTGGGCGAATAGGCCGGCAGCGCCTCGGCCGAGACCACTGCGGGAACGGTGACAAGCCAGAACACTGCCAGGCCAGCGGCGAGCGCGACAATCGCCAGCAGGAAAAATTTCCGAAACATGAGTGCCCCCAGAGGAAACGGCAGGAACTAAACGGCCTCGGCCAGTGTTCAATCGGTATTGGAAAGCCAAAAACTAAGGGAGAAAACGATGAACAGCAAAGCAATTGCGCGTGGAGTCCTTGCCATCGGCGCTTGCGTCGTACTCAGCGGGCCGGCTTTCGCCGAGAAAATCAGCATGAAGGCCAATCTGACCAGTGCCGCCGAAGTACCTCCCAACACCAGCCCCGGCAAAGGCACGGCGGACGTGACCTACGATACCGCAAGCAAGATGCTGACCTGGAAGACGACCTATTCCGGCCTCACCGGACCCGCCACCATGGCGCATTTTCATGGCCCCGCCGAAGCCGGCAAGAACGCTCCCGTCGTGATCCCGTTTAAGGACGCCGCAAGCGGAGCCGAAGGCAGCGCGACCCTGACCGATGCGCAGGCCGCTGATCTGATGGCTGGAAAGCTGTACATCAACGTCCACACCGCGGCGAATCCAGGCGGCGAAATTCGCGGGCAGGTCACGAAGTAGTTTCGCAGCCGAGATTCTACCGGATAACAAAAGGGGCGGATCGCTTGAATGCAACCGCCCCGTCATCATTTGCCTGAACCGGATGAAATCAACCCGTCACTTCAGCTTGACCCGGTAGGTTTCGTGACAATCGTTGCACCGGTCGTTGATGGTGGTGTACGCCGCCTTCAAACTGTCCGCATCCTTGATCTTGCCCTTGGCGTCCGCAATGGACTTGGCAACCGGAGGAATTTTCGAGTCGAAATCCGCCTTGTTCTGCCAGATTTTTTGCGACGATCCATAGTCCGCACCGAAAACATCTTCCTTCGGATTGACCGCAAAAACATTCGCAATCTTTCCAACATTCTCTTCGAGCTGAACCAGTGCGGCATCGATAGCCGCCTGATCGTACGCGGACTGACCTCTCACCGTGCGGCCGAGCACCCCATACATCGGTCTCGCCAGTGTCTTCATCAGCTTATCCTGCTGCTCGGCGATGTCTTGCTGGGCGGAGACAGCCGTCACGCCGAGCAAGATCGCGGCGGCCACAAGAACGGAACGCATCATCAGGATATTTCCTTCCCTCGGTTTCAAAATGGTTCTTTCCGCAACACCTGGCAGAATCCAACATTCCTGCCGCGAACTGACAAGCCCAACAATTTTTTATGCTGCGGGGAATTTCTACAATCGGTGCTCGCGGCGGCTTTTTGCGATCGCCATCCAGACCCGCTCCGCGGTTGCCGGCATGTCGATATGGTCGATGCCATACTCACGGTAGAGACCGTCGATAATCGCATTCACCACCGCAGAACACGAGCCGATCGCGCCTGCCTCACCTGCCCCCTTGACGCCAAGCGGATTGGTCTTGCACGGAACGTTGTGGGTTTCGAACTTGATCGACGGGCCGTCGGCGGCGCGCGGCAGCGCGTAGTCCATGAACGTGCCGGTCACAAGCTGGCCATCGGCGGCATCATAAACCGCAGCCTCCATCAGCGCCTGCCCGATGCCCTGCATGGTGCCGCCATGCACCTGGCCTGCAAGCAGAAGCGGATTCAGCGTCACCCCGAAATCGTCGACGATGACGTAGTTCACCACATGGATCACGCCGGTCGCCGGGTCGATTTCGACTTCGGCGATGTGCGTGCCGTTCGGATAGGTGCCGTCCGCACTGCTGAAGGTGGCGCTTGCGTTGAGCTTGGACGGATCGGCTCGCTTGGCGAGGTCGGCGAACGAGATCGTGCGGTCGGTACCGACAATGCGGATCGCGCCGTCGCTGAATTCAAGATCGCCGACGCCGGTCTCCAGCGCATCGGCGGCGATCTCCTTCAGGTTCGCACCGAGCGTGCGGGTCGCCCGCTCCACACTGACGCCGCCGGACGGAATCGAGCTTGAGCCGCCAGTGCCCAAACCGGTCGGAATCTCGTCGGTGTCGCCCTGATGAATATGGACGCGCTCCGGTGCAATACCGAACTGCTGCGCGACGATTTGCGCATACGCGGTCTGATGCCCCTGCCCGCTCGACTGGGTGCCGATCAGAATCGTGACGTCACCGTTGGGATCGAGCCGGACCTGCGCCGTTTCCTCGCCCATGGTGCCGCAGACTTCGACATAGGTGCCCATGCCGATGCCGCGCACCAGGCCCTGTTTCTTCGCGGCCTTGGCGCGCTTGGGGAACTCTTTCCATTCGGCGATATCCATCGCGCGTTTCATGTGCGCGGCGAAATCACCCGAATCGTAAACCTTGCCGGTGGCGGTCGTGTAAGGCATCGCACGCGGCGAAATGAAATTCTTGCGGCGGATCGCATCGGGCGTCATGCCGAGCTTGCGCGCCGCCGCATCGACGAGGCGCTCGATCACATAGGCCGCTTCGGGGCGTCCAGCGCCGCGATAAGCATCCACCGGCACGGTATTGGTGAACACGGTGCGGACGCGGCAGTAAAACGCCTGAACGTCATAGAGACCCGGCAGCATTCCCGCGCCGCCATGCGGAATGTACGGCCCGAACGTCGAGAGATAGGCACCCATGTCGCCCATCAGATCGACATCCATGCCAAGGAATTTGCCGTCCTCCGCCAGCGCCATGCGCGCTGTGGTGACGTTGTCGCGTCCCTGCGCGTCGCCCACAAAGTGGTCGGCCCGCTCGGCGGTCCACTTCACCGTTTTCTTCAGCTTGCGCGCAGCAACCGCCGCGAGCGCATACTCGCGATAAGGAAACAGCTTGGTGCCGAAACCGCCGCCGACATCCGGGCAGATCACCCGCATCTTCTCGACGGGAATATTGAGGACGTTCTGGCAAAGGATATCGCGCAGGCGGTGGCTGCCCTGACTGCCGATGGTCAGCGTCAGATGATCGCGCTTCGCATCATACTCGCAAACCACCGCACGGGTTTCCATGTAGTTCGTCACGATGCGCGGATTGACGATGGTGACTTCCGCCACCGCATGCGCCTTGGCGAAGGCGGCCTCGGCTGCTTTCTTGTCGCCGATCGATGTGTCGAACAAAACGTTGCCGGCATGATCGGGCCAGACCTGCGGCGCATCCTTCTTCACCGCATTGACCAGACCGATGGCGGCCGGCAGCGCTGTCCACTCGACCTCGATTGCCTCGATGGCATCGCGCGCCTGCTCGACAGTCTCCGCGACCACGAAAGCGACGGCATCGCCGACATGGCGCACCACGTCGCGCGCGAGGATCGGGTACGGAGGACCTGTGAAAGGCTCGTCGGGCAGATTGAACAGACAGGGAAGACCGCCGAGATCCTTGATGTCGTCTGCGGTGAGAATTGCCCCAACGCCGGGGAGCCCTCTGGCACGCGACACATCGATCTTGAATTTTGCGTGGGCGTGCGGAGACCGCAGCACCAGGGCATGCATCGCCGCCGCCGGCGTATAGTCGTCCGTATAACGGCCCTTGCCGCGAATGAGCGCGTCGTCTTCCTTGCGCAGGACGCTCTGCCCGACACCGAATTTTACTGGAGCCATGCTATCTCCGGCTGCGATCTGGAACGTTTCTAACGTCCATCATGCAGCGGAATGGAAGGAAGCGCAAATGGCTTACCCGCGAATCAGCGCTGTCAGCCATCGCTTTCCGAACAGCAGCAACACGCTGCTGCCGTAAACAACGACGCCGACCACGATCAAAATTCCGAGAGCAGTTTCATCGCGAAGCGATGTCATCCCCGCCAATGCTGTCGCCGCCCAACGGGACGCGAGCCATAGCGCCGCAGCCAACACCGCGCCCGCTGTCGCGAACTTCGCCAAGGACACAAGAAAAGCCCGATCGAACACAAAGAACCCGCGGCGTGTCGCAAAAAGAAGCACAAGCAGGAGATTGACCCATGCGCCAACAGCGGTGGCCAGCGCGAGCCCGATTTGCGCCAGCGACCCGACCAGCGCGAGTTTCAGCCCGACATTGACGGCCACGCCGGTCAGCGCAGCCTTGACAGGTGTCGCGGTATCCTTGCGGGCATAGAAAGTGGCGACGGCGCTCCTGATCAGAACAAACGGAATGAGTCCGACCGCGTAGGCCGCGAGCGTCGCCCCGGCGGCGACCGCGTCGGCCTTCGAGAACGCGCCCCGCGCAAACATGGCGCGCATGATGACGTCAGGGACGACAAGAAAGGCGGCGACGAAGGGGACCGAGAACAGCAATGTGAAGTCGAATGCGCGCCGCTGCGAAGCAATCGCGCCCTCATCATCGCCGGCGGTAATTCGCCGTGACATTTCCGGCAGCAGCACCGTGCCGATGGCGATGCCGATCACCCCGATCGGCAACTGGTTGAGCCGGTCCGCATAATACAGCGCCGACAGCGCGCCAGCGGCGAGGAAGGTCGCGATGATGGTATCGGCGAAAAGCGCGACCTGCGTCCCCATCGAACCCAGCGTCGCCGGACCAAGCGCCCTGAAGAAGCCGCGCACATTTTCATCGAGCTTCAGCGAGGTGAACTTGGGAAGGATGCCGTGAACCTTGGCGTCGCCAGCAAGGAGAACATATTGCAGGAAGCCTGAGATCAGCACGCCCCAGGCCGCCGCGTGGCCGGCGGTGGGAAAGAACGCGGCCAGCGCCAGCGTCGCCATCATCGACAGGTTCAGGAATATTGGCGCCGCGGCGGCGCTGGCAAAGCGATGCATCACGTTGAGCATGCCGCCGTAGAGGGTCACCAGCGTAATGAGCAGCAGGTAAGGAAACGTGATCCGTGTCAGCTCAATGGCGAGATGGCGCTGCGCGGGATCGTCGGTGAAGCCGGGCGCGAGAATTGACATCGCCTGCGGCATGAAGACCAGCGCAAGGATCAGCAGCACGACCTGCGATACGAACAGCAGGGTGAAGATACGATCGCCGAACAGCTTTGCGGCAGCCTCCCCGCGCTCGCCGTGGACATGGGCATAGGCCGGCACGAAGGCGGCATTGAACGCCCCCTCCGCAAAAATTGCCCGGAAATGGTTGGGAAGCCGCAGCGCCACGAAGAAGGCATCAGCCAGAGGGCCGGCGCCGAGGATCGCCGCAAGCATGATGTCGCGCGCGAACCCGGTGACCCGCGAAAGAAGGGTATAGCCGCCGACGGTGAAAATGCGCCCGAGCATGTGTTGCTTCTACAGGATGGCAGCGCAATCGCGAACCGATGAAGTCCTGACCTGCCCCGTCAAGGCCGAATTTATTCCGGCCATCCACGTCTTTTTGAGGTTGCAGCCAAGACTGGATGCCCGGGACGAGCCCGGGCATGACGATCATCTGGCAGCTCTGGCAAAAGTCAGGACAGCGCGTCGCGCACAGCCTTGATGACGCGATCCTGCGCGGCCTGATCGAGATAGGCGTGCATCGGCAGGCTGATGACATCCGAGGACAGTTTTTCGCTGACCGGCAACCCGCCTTCCACAGTCGGATAGTGCTTGTAGGCCGTCTGCTGGTGCATGGACTTCGGATAGTAGATCGCGGTCGGAATGCCCTGCGCCTTGAGAGCGTCCGCAAAGGCCTCACGACCACCATTCGGCAGCCGAATGGTGTACTGCGCCCAGGTCGACACATTGCCGTCCGCCACACGCGGCGCGATCACGATGTTATGCAGCGCATCGAAATAGCGGTTCGCGACCTTGTTGCGTGCCTCGATCTCGTCGTCGAAAATCTTCAGCTTCTCGATCAGGATCGCGGCCTGTATGGTGTCCAGCCGCGCGGTCAGACCGAGACGGACGTTGTCGTATTTCTCGGTGCCCTGCCCGTGAACCCTGATGCTGCGCAGGCGCTCGGCAAGATCGGCGTCGTTCGTGAAGATGGCGCCGCCGTCGCCGTAGCAGCCGAGCGGCTTGGCCGGAAAGAAGCTGGTCGCCGTCGCCAGCCCGAAGGTGCCGAGACGCCTGCCCTTGTAGGTGGCGCCAAAGGACTGCGCGGCGTCGTCCAGCACGAACAGGCCTTCGCTTTTTGCAACCTCGATGATCGCATCGTGATCCGCGCTCTGGCCGAACAGATCGACCGGCACGATCGCTTTTGGTTTCAGGCCGAGCTTGCGCGCAGTGGCAATGCCCTTCGTCAGGGACGCGATGTCCATGTTGAACGAGACTTCATTCACATCGACGAACACCGGCGTCGCACCGGTCAGCGCGACCACTTCGCCGGTCGCGCAGAAGGTGAACGACGGACAGATCACCGCGTCGCCGGGACCGATGCCCTGCGCCATCAGCACCATCAGCAATGCGTCCGTGCCGCTGGCGCAGGCGACCACATGCTTTGCGCCGCAGAACGCCGCCAGATCGGCTTCAAGCTGGGTGACTTCGGGACCGTTGATGAACTGGCAATGCGTCAGCACGCGCGCAACGGCGTCATCGATCTTCGTGCCGAGACGCCGGCGCTGAGCGCCAATGTCGATAAATGCCACGGGTTCTGATCGCAAATGCTGGTTCATGCGTGCCGTATCCATTTCGAAAGATGAGATGCCGTCAGCTTGCGACGGCGCGCGGCCCCTTGCGCAGCGGTGCGGCGATGGAGCCCGCCGGAGCATCGAGACACTTGATCGCAATCTCGAGGCTGGCGACGCCTTCATCGCCCGTCACGGCAGGTGCGTTGCCGGTCCGCACGGCATCGAGGAAGGCAACCAGTTCAGCGCGCAAAGGTTCGTCGTGTCCGACCGACAGATGCCGCATCGAGTAGCTGCCGTCGCGCTGGAAACCGAAACACTCGGTCACCTGCCGCGTCAGCAGATCGCCCTGAACGTACTTGCCACGCGTCGCCACGGTGACGCTGCGCGCCTTGAACGGCGTCAGCCAGTTGGTGTTGATATGGGCAAGCACGCCGGACGCAGTACGGAACTGAAGCAGCGCGATATCCTCGCGCTCGGCGACGGCGCTCGCCAGCTGCGGCTGGACATCGACGATGTCGGATTCAGTGAACCAACGGATGAGGTCGATGTCGTGAACGGCAAGATCGATCACCACGCCGACATTCGACATGCGCGGCGGAAACGGCCCGACGCGGGTGATCGCAATCGAAAGGATTTCTTCGTCCTTGATCGCCTGCTTGATCGCGGCGACAGCCGGATTGAACCGCTCGACATGGCCGACCATCAGTGTCACTCCGGCATTGCGTGCGGCGGTGACGATCTCGTGCCCTTCCTCGACCGACGACGCGATCGGCTTCTCGACAAGGACGTGAATTTTTCGCGCGATGCAGGCAAGCGCGACATCGCGATGAAGGTGTGTCGGCGCGGCGATGGTCACGGCATCGGGGCCGGCATCGAGCATCTCTTCCAGAGTCGCGAACGTCGGACAGCCGACAATCTCCAGCGCGCGCGTGCGGTGCGCCTGAAGCGGATCGACAATACCGACAAGTTCGACACCGGGCAGACCGGCCAGCACGCGGGCATGATTGGTGCCCATGACACCCGCGCCAACGACACCGACGCGCAAAACTCGTTCGTTGCCAGCCGTATTCTTTGTCGACACCGTCGAGCTCATCATCTGATTCCTTGAAACCGGGCACGAGTCGCTGCCCGCTCGCCGCAGATGTCCTAGCATGTCGTCACATGTGTGGCGAACGGAGCGGCCTGGATTCCCTACACGTTTTGATTCAAAGAATTACATCGACCCTCGACATAACCTATTGAAAAACTGGAATCTTTCCAGGATTGACGCAGTATCAGGAGCGCCGGTAATCGTCCTCGATGCGGATGATGTCGTCCTCGCCCAGATAACTGCCGGTCTGGACCTCGATCAGTTCCAGAGGAATCTTGCCGGGATTCTCCATCCGATGGACCGCGCCGATCGGGATGTAGATGGACTCATTCTCGTGAACCATCTTTTGCAGCTCGTTGACCGTCACGAGCGCCGTTCCGCGCACAACAATCCAGTGTTCGGACCGGTGATGATGCTTTTGCAGCGAGAGCCGTCCGCCTGCCTTCACAACAATCCGCTTCACCTGATGGCGCTCGCCGATATCGAGCGACTGATATGACCCCCACGGCCGATGCACCTTGATATGGTCTTCGGTCACCTGCGGAGCCACAGTTCGCAGCTTGCCCACCAGCCGCTTCAAACCATTGGGATCGTTCTGGCGGGACACCAGAATGGCGTCCTGCGTCGCCACGACGACAAGATCGTCGACGCCCTCCAGCGCGACCAGCGCTTTGTCGGTGGAGACATTGCAGTTGCGCGAGTCTTCGAACACAGTCAGGCCCTGCGCGACGTTGCCGTGTTCGTCCTTGTCCGAAAGCTCCCACACCGCGTGCCAGGAGCCGACATCGGACCAGCCGCAATCAACCGGCACAACGGCCGCCTGGGTGGTTTTTTCCATGACCGCATAATCGATCGAGATCGGGGTCGCCTTTCCGAACGACTCAAGCGGGAGAGTCACGAAATCGAGATCGCGTCCGGCATTGGCGACCGCATCGACCAGCGTACTGACACTGTCGGAATCGACGCCACGATACTCATCCAGCAGCATCTGGGCGCGGAACATGAAGTTACCGCAGTTCCACAGATAACCTTCGGCAACATAGCCCGTGGCGGTTGCAGGGTCCGGCTTCTCGACGAACTTCGAGACTTTGCGGACATCACCGGAGATGACGTCTCCAGGCCGGATATAACCGTATTCCGTCGCAGGCCGCTCCGGCAAAACGCCAAACGTGACGATACGGCCAGCATTCGCTGCGCCGAGCGCCTTCCGGCAAGCTTCGACGAAAGCGGGAACGTTCCGCACCACATGGTCCGCGGCCAGCGCCAGCACGACAGCATCCGGGTCCCGGGTCAGGGCGAAAGCTGCACCGGTGGCGATAGCGGGACCGGAATCACGCCGTGCCGGCTCGAGGAGGATGTCCGCCTCTAGCCCGATTTCGCTGAGCTGTTCGAGCACCATGAAGCGATAGGCCGCATTCGTAATAACGATGGGCCGCGCGAACAGCGCTGGATCGCTCACACGCAGCATCGTCTCCTGAAAGGTCGAGTTCGAACCGAACAGCCGAAGAAATTGCTTTGGGCGCCCTTCGCGCGAAGCAGGCCACAACCGAGTGCCTGCACCGCCGCACATAATCAGTGGAATAATTCGCTCGCTCATGCGTCCTCAAACTGTTTCAGAGGCCTATAGCCGATGATAGTCGCGATACCACGCCGAGAACCGCGCGATACCGTCTTCGATTGTCGTAGACGGGCGGAAGCCGACCTCGCGCATCAAGTCATCGACATCGGCGTAAGTGGCAGGCACGTCGCCCGGCTGCATAGGCAGCATTTCCTTGGTCGCGGTGCGCCCGAACTCCTTCTCGAGAAGTTCGACGACCTTGAGCAATTCCTCAGGATGATTGTTTCCGACATTGAACACCCGCCAGGGAGCCGCGCTGGTCCCGGGGTCGGGAGCCGCGTCCGGCGCCTTGGTCTGCCCTGTCGGCGCATGATCGATCAGCCGCACGATGGCTTCGGTTACGTCGTCTACGTATGTGAAGTCACGCCGCATGTTGCCGTGATTGAACAGCTTGATCGGCTGGCCTTCAAGAATGGCCTTGGCGAACAGGAACATCGCCATATCGGGACGGCCCCATGGCCCATACACCGTGAAGAACCGCAGGCCGGTTGAGGGAATGCGATAAAGATGGCTGTACGCATGCGCCATCAGCTCGTTCGCCTTCTTCGAAGCCGCGTAGAGACTGATGGGATGATCGACGCTGTCGTGCACGGAGAACGGCAGCTTGGTATTGGCTCCATACACCGATGACGACGATGCATACAGCAGGTGACGGCATGCGTTGTGCCGGCAGCCTTCAAGGATGTTCGTGAAGCCCTGAAGATTTGCATCGACATAAGCGTGCGGATTTTCCAGCGAGTACCGGACACCGGCCTGCGCGGCGAGGTGGATCACGACGGGAAAGCGATGCGTGCTGAACAGGTCCGCCACCCCGGCCCTGTCGGCAAGGTCGAGTTTGACGAAACTGAAGGCCGGATCGTTTTTCAGCACGTCGAGACGCGCTTCCTTCAGCTTCGGGTCGTAGTAGCTGTTGATGTTGTCCAGACCGATGACACGGCGGCCAGCCTGCAAGAGTTTCTGCGTGACATGGAAGCCGATAAAACCCGCGGCCCCCGTAACAAGTATTGTCTCGTCCGACATTCCGTTCACCATCCTGCGGTCAGGGGCGCCACAACTCGATACCGGCTGGCAGCCTGTCGCGATCAAGCCGCATCTTTACGTCGAGAACGAGACCGTCTCCGTTCTTCAACAACTTCTGGATCATCGGCCATCCCGCATCGACGTAAGCCTTGTGGGCGACCGCCACGATGATTGCATCGGCGGGCTGCAACGAATCAGAATCAATCAGCTTCACGCCATATTCGTGCATGGCATCGGCGGGGTCTGCCATCGGATCGCTGACCTGCACCTGAAGTCCGAATGACTCCAGTTCGCGAATAATATCGACCACGCGCGAGTTGCGTGTATCCGGCACATCTTCCTTGAAAGTAAGCCCCAGCACGGTGACGACGCCCGCGCCGCCCTTGCGGCGAAGCAGGCCACGGATACATTCACGCGCGATGCGCTGACCCATCCCGTCATTGATACGGCGTCCAGCGAGAATGACTTCCGGATGATACCCCGCCTTCTCCGCTCGATAGGTCAGGTAATAGGGATCGACGCCGATGCAGTGTCCGCCGACGAGTCCCGGCTGAAACGGCATGAAATTCCATTTGGTGCGCGCCGCGGCCAACACGTCGCCGGTATCGATATTCAGGGCCTGGAAGATCAACGACAGTTCGTTCATGAAAGCGATGTTCAGGTCGCGCTGCGTGTTCTCGATCACCTTGGCCGCTTCGGCGACCTTGATGGACGGAGCGCGATGAATCCCGGCAGTCACCACCGAACCGTAAACATCAGCCACGATGTCGAGCGTTGCAGCATCCTGCGCCGACACCACCTTCATGATGGTCTCGAAACGGTGCTGCTTGTCGCCCGGATTGATGCGTTCAGGTGAGTAACCGACCTTGAAATCAGATCCAGCCTTGAGACCGGATGCCTTCTCCAGAAGCGGCACGCATTCGTCTTCGACGGCTCCCGGATAAACCGTCGACTCGTAAACGACGATGTCGCCCTTCTTGAGCACTTTGCCGACCGTACGGGAAGCCGCGAACATGGCGCCGAGATCAGGCTGGCGCGCTTCATCGATTGGTGTCGGAACCGTGACAATAAAGAAATCCGACGATGCCAGCGCACTCACGTCGTGCGTAAACGAAAGCGAGGCATGGCGCAGATCGGCTGTCTCGACTTCGTTGGTGCGATCGTGAAACTCGCACAACTCGGTGATGCGCCTCTGATCGATATCGAAGCCGGTCACCGGAACCCCGGCACGGGCAAAAGCCGCCGCGACCGGCAATCCGACATAACCCAGCCCAATGACCGCAATTTTGCGCCCGTGTGTCACGAATTCCGTCCCCAAGCCGAATGGGCGTCACCCACGCCAGATGCCCCAATCAAGCTGCCCTCTTTAGCCGCCGTGCGGTGGCTGCGGCAATAGGTTGAGCTTACCTATTGCCAGAGCACCTCTAAAGCCATACCAAGACCCTGAAAATGACTGTCAAGCGCTGCTATTCACGCCCTTTTCAGATCCAGCAACGTTAACCATCGCGGTCCGGAATGCGCGGATTTCTCCTTCTTGCCGCTCGAATACTGGTGTCGGCGGCGTTGCTCTATATCGCGTTCCGCGGCATCAATTTCGCGGCGATCCAGTCCCGCCTGAGCCAGATCAGCCCCGGTTGGTTTCTGCTCGCGGTGCTGGCGACGGTTTTCCAGATTTTCCTCGGCGCGCTGCGCTGGCGCGAGATCAGCGCGCGCTGTGCCGCGCCTCTCGGGACCGGACAGGCGTTCCGCTACAACATGATCGGCGCGTTCTTCAATCAGACGCTGCCGTCCACCATCGGCGGCGACGCCATGCGGCTCTGGCTTGTGCGGCACACGGGCGCGGGCTGGCGCGCCGCCACCTATTCAGTTCTTGTCGATCGCGCCATCGGCCTGATCGCTCTTGCGCTGATTGTGGTCGCAAGCCTTCCATGGAGCTACGACCTGATCGGCAGCCCTCGCGGACGCCTTGCGCTGCTGCTGGTCGATGTCGCCGCGATTTCGGCCGGCCTCGGCTTTCTCGTTTACGGCGCGCTCCGCTGGGAATGGCTCAAGAAGCTCTGGCCCCTGCGCCACATCCATGCCTGCGCGGTGATCGCCAATCAGGTAATATTCAACCGCACCAGTGGGCCTAAGGTCGCCGCCCTTTCGCTGCTCATTCACGTCATGGCCGTGGTGATTGCCTGGTGCGCCGTTCGCTCGATCGACGCGCCGGCGGCATTCGAACAACTGTTTCTGCTCGTACCGCCGATCATGCTGATCACGATGCTGCCGATTTCCATCGCTGGCTGGGGCGTCCGTGAAGCAACCATGATGGTTGCGTTTGGATATGCCGGGCTCGCGCCCACCGACGGCACGGTGGTGTCGCTTCTGTTCGGAGCCTCTTCCTTCGTGGTCGGGGCGATCGGCGGACTGGTCTGGATTCTCAGCGCCGAGAAAACGTCCGAGATATCCCATGCCGTTCCCGAGGGCGAATAGTTCGTCCGCCCTTGCTGACCCCGGTGCGCCCTCAGCGCACAAAGCTCAATCGATCCTGCTGAAGATTTTTTTTGCTGCACTCATCATCCGCTGGGCCTACGCCCTCGCGATGTACGCTCTGATGGGCGACGATGGACTGAAGGGCGTCGACTCCCTGACCTACACAAGCGTTGCGAGCGATTTCGCGAACGCCGTCAAATCCGGCACAGTTCATGGCTCGCAGTGGTTTGGGCAGCATGCCTATACGATGCCGCTCTATCACTGGCTTGCAGCAATCCCCTTTCTCGTTTTCGGCAGCGCGCACGGCACTCTTGCCTATATCCTGATGCAGGGAGTGTTCGATGCTGGGACCTGCGTTGCGGTGTATGGCATAGCGTCCTGGATATCCACCCGTGTTGCTGTCGCTGCGGCCCTCATCGCCGTCATCAATCCCACACAGATCGTTCTCAGCGGACTGTTCTACACCGACACTCCATTCATCTTCTTTGTCGCGATGTCGTTCTGGGCGGCGTTCCGCTGGGTCGACAACCCCTCGTGGCGAAACGCCACTCTGCTAGGTCTCTTCCTCGGCTGCGCGGCGCTCATACGGGCGATCATCGTCCCATGGGCCTTCTTCGCGCTCGCCCTGCTCGCCGCCTACGTCGTCTTTCGGAAATGCACGCTACAGAAAGCAGCAACAATAACCGCTGCCGTTGTTGCCCTGACCGCCGGTATTGGCATCATTGTCGCAAAGAATGTCGCTGTATTCGGAACCGCCGGACTGACGCCGCAGGGCGGCATCCATCTTGCGCTGTGGGTTGTTCCGCTCGCACGGGAAATGCAGGACAGAACGCCTTATATGACGAGCTACAATGATCTGGAGAAGCGAACCATTGAGAGGTTCGGGCCGCATTCTTCAAATCCATTCGAGCAATCCCGGCAATACACGATCATCGCGAAAGAAGCGCTGAAGGATATCCCCGTCAGCGCGATTGCGAAGTCGTGGCTGTCCGGCATTACAATCAATCTTGTTTCACCCGCAGTTCTGTTGTCGCCGCCCGTCTCGCAACTGCCGCGGCCCGGCTTCTACAACACGCCCGGCAATTCGTTCTTCGACAAGGCCTTCAACTATGCAATCCGGTCGGGCCAACCGGTCTATACGTGGTTTCTGCTGGCCGGCAGCGCTGGGCTGGCGGCGATGCGCCTGCTGCAATTGATCGGTTTCGTCGCTTTGGCGCGGCGAACCGCGAACTGGCCTGCGATCTTCCTGGCGGCATCGTGGTGTGGCTACATCCTGCTCGTCAATGGGCCTGTCGCCTCCCCCAAGTACCGGTTGCCACTGGAGCCGATTTTCAATGTGCTGAGCGGTGCAGGGTTGATCGCCATTCGCGACCGGCGCAGGAAGCCCGGCAAGGTCAACATCCATCAAGTGGCGTAAGGCTATCCGCCTCGTTTTTCGACCACGGTCAGCAAACGAAAACCGAGATGGCGGCCAAGAGCGCCCTCGGCATGCTTTTCAAACCAAAGCATCGCGCGAGCCATCGGCTCCGTCATCAGCGACCATGGCCTGAACCCGCCGCTGAACGGATATGCGACGAACGAGAACCATTGCGTTTCGCTGATCGTCAGATCCGGAAATTTGGAATGAAATTGCTCGCGGTGGCTCGTCGCCAGCAATGTCGGGATTGCCTGATTGGAATCGTAAGGATCGCGGCTCCTGTCCGGCGATCCCTCCAGCAGCGGGTCTGCATCCATCCGCACCGGCTCATGATGCAGCAAGCGATAGAAAAGCCTGCTTCCAAGCGTAATGCCCGGCTCCGCCATGATGATACGCCCGCCCGGACGCAACACGCGCGAAGCCTCGCGAAACAACAATGCCGGGAATTCGATGTGGTGAAGCACATCAAGCATCACAATGTTCGACAGGGCGCCGTCCGCAAACGGGAGCTTTTGCGCATCGGCGACAAGATCGAGCCATGGTGCGAACTGGATGTCCGACGAAATAAGGTCGTCGATCCGCTCCTTCAGATTGCCGATACCACCGCCGATCTCGAGAGTCGTTCCCGCAACGGTACGGCTCGCGATCCGGTCGAAAATGTCATTGTAGACCGTCCGTAGAACCGGCTTCTGCTCCCAAACCGCACGATAGCTGTCAAGAACACCGGCCATGGCACATCAATCGTTTCGACACCGGATGCGTCTCGACATCACGATCAGATCGCCTTGATCTTGAAGAACGCGAAGATCACCATTCTCAGCAGCATCACGCCGTGCCGGAATCGCGAAATCTGTGTTTCGCCGTAGGCACGGGCGGCATAGCGGATCGGCAGATCGATCGTCTTGAGGTTGAGTTTCGACGCGCCGAAAATAAGGTCGAAATCGCCGAACGGATCGAAATCCCCGAAGTAGGCCTTGCCGTCACGGAGCCGATAGTAGTCCGCTCTCCGCATCACCTTGGTGCCGCACAGAGTGTCCGTGTAGCGCTGATTCAGCAGCCACGAGAACAGATAGGAAAATATCTTGTTCGCGATCAGGTTGAGAAAGCGCATCGCGTCATCCTCAAGCGGATAAACGAGGCGTGAGCCGTTGATGAACTCACCCTTCCCCGATTTGATCGCTTCCCAGAATTTCGGCAGCTGCTCGGGCGGCATGGTGAGATCGGCGTCGAGAATCATCAGCACATCTCCGCGGGCCACATCGTAGGCTGTGAACACGGCATCCGCCTTGCCTTTACCGGGCTGGCGCATCAACTTGATATCCTTGTCCGGATAAGCAGCCTTGACGCGCTCCATCTCCTCGAAGGTCCCGTCCTTGCTGTGACCTTCGATGAAGATGATTTCGATGTCATCGCAGAACTGCGGCAACCGCTGCACTGCGGGCTCGATGTTCCCGCGCTCATTGCGCGCGGGAATGACGACCGTTGCCGACTTGAGATCTTCCTTCGCCGCCGGCCACGACCGGCAAACGGAGTAATGACGCAAGGCGAAGAAACGGAATACAGGCAGAACGCTGATAAAGCGGTTGACCAGGTGCCCGAGCCCGAACAGCGACACTGGCATCAGCATTCTCTGCTCGGATTTCACCGATTCAAAGTCCGCGAGCTGGGCGATGGCCGCGACGTCCGCCGGCGCAAGAGCGTTCTGAGGCGGCAGCGGCATGCGCTGGCCGATCAACTCCGCGAATTTGAGTACCGGTTGCCACAGATGCGAGAAGTAACCGATCACAACGCGGGTCTCACGCGTGCAAAGCGGATGAAGCTGTTCTAGGAACTTCTGGCAATCGTCCAGCGATCCGATCGCATCAAGAACCAGGATATAGTCGAACGTGCCACCCGCTGAAGCAATCGTTGCAGGATCTTCCGCATCCCCCACAATAAATGTCAGGCCGGGATGCCTCTTGCGGGCGATGTCGATCAACGCGGGGCTAAAGTCGATACCCACGCCATAAGCAGGCTTGAGGGCCGCGAGCGTATCTCCGATGCCGCATCCGATTTCAAGAACGCGCGCATTCTCCGGGATCAGAAACCGCAGATAGGCTTCATCCTCGCGATGAAAGAATGCTGCCTTGTTACGCCACTCAGGGCGCGAGGTAGCGTATTCCTCCGAATGGGACAATATTTGCGCTTTGCGCGAGGGCAATGACGAAGTCGACATGGCAATAATTTTCGCTTCTGACGGTGGTATTTTCTGGCGAGCCCTTCTGGCACGCAAACGTCCCATGACCAAGGTCAAAACCGCGCCACACGCGGCTTAATTCGCTTGAACGGGCGGCTAGTCCCCGCCGTCAATCATGGTCTGAACCGGACCCAGGGACGATTTACCGAGGTTCCGATAAAGACGGCCGTAGCGCGTAACGCAGGCATCCTGGGAAAACATCGCCATGGCCCGCCTCCGCGCCGCAATCCCCATGGCCTCGCGTTTCGACGGGTCCGATGCAAGAGCTAGAATAGCCGCGCCGAGGGCGGCAGGCTCCCTTGGCGGAGTCAGCAAGCCGGTTTCACCGTCGACAACGGCATCGAGATTGCCTCCGACAGCAGTTGCTATGGTTGGCAATCCCTGCCCCATCGCTTCGATCAAGGCGTTAGAGAAACCTTCCTGGTGGGATACGAGCAGCGCGATATCGGCCGCCGGCAGAATCGCTTCAACATCGCGCCGTTCTCCGAGCCAGAGAATGCGATCGGCAATGCCAAGACGTTCAGCCTGTAAGCGCAACTGCGGCCCTTCACCTTCGTCACGGCCAACAACCATCAGTCGCCAGGGCTGCTGGAGCCGCGACGCTATCGTCCCCAGTGCATCAAACAGGTCTGCATGGCCCTTGTAATGAAACAGATTGGCGACAATCGCCATGACAAAGGCGCCGGGGGGAATACCCAAGGCAATCCGCTGCGCCTCGCGAATCTGGTCATCAGCGAGCCGGGGAATGGTGACGCCGTTATGGATCAGGCCGATCTTGCGTCGGTCTCCTCCCTCCGCGACGAGTTCATCGACAACAGCTGTTGAGTTTCCCAGCAACGCCGCCATGCGGCGATGAAGCAGGCGCTCGATGCGCCCGAACCACGGATGGCTGCGCTGATAGTGTGCCAAGGAACGGCGGCTCATGACGCAGATGCGCTGGCGCGCAACAACAGCAACGGCCGCACCGACCAGATAGGGCTCTGGCAGAAAGAAATGCAGAATATCAGGGCGCGTCCGGCGGGTGCGACGATACAATTCGGCGGCGGCCGTCAGCAAATGACGCACTCGTCCGGAACGGCGTCGCAACCCGGAGATGGTCACGCCAGCCTTCGCCAGATCCGCTTCAAGCTCTCCGCCCCGCTCCAGCACGAACAGTTCCACCGCAAAGCCACGCGACATCAAGGCAGGCAGCAATTGCGCCAGATGACGCTCGGCGCCGCCCATCACCATCTTCTTGGTGACAAAGAGGATACGCGACCGCGCAGGTGACACGTTGTCCACGGGCCTAACTGTCCGCCCAGCGCCTGCGCCACGCTTCAAACATCAGAATGGTCCAAAGCGCGTAAGCCCAGTTCCTGCGGCCCGTCAGGTGATCTGCCCACAAGCGACGCGCAGCGCTTATGTCGAGAAAGCCGCCGCCAAGCCGCGACGGATCGAGCAAATCCTCCGCCCAGTCCCTCAACGGACCACGCAGCCATTCAGCAAGCGGAATGCCGAATCCCATTTTGGGCCGATCCAGCAGGGATCTCGGCACCATCTGCTCGGTCACCCGCCGCAGGAGCCATTTCGTTTCACCGTCCCGAATCTTGAACCGTCGGGGCAGACGCCAAGCGAATTCGACCACGCGATGATCCAGCAAGGGCGGGCGTGCTTCGAGCGCGACTGCCATTGAGGCGCGATCGACCTTCTGAAGAATGTCGTCCGGCAGGTAAGTCATGGTGTCGAGCAATTGCATGCGATCGAGAAATGTCGGTAATGCTCCGACCGCACCTGTCGACCACGGTGTCAAAGGATGCTCATCCGCGAATGGGGCGAGCGTTGCTGGATCCTCGCACTGGCTCACCAGCCTGCGGTAGATCCCCTCGGAATCCAGCGTCATCACGTTGGCAAACTTGTGCAGCTTGTCGGCGACCTGCGATGGCAGCATTCCGCGCGGCGCAAGCGATGCGAGACCATCGACCCACGCCATGGGAAGTGCTTGCAGCGCGCCCGCCGCGATACGCCGCGCACCGAGCGGAATTCGTGAAAGCTTCTGGGACATGCCCTCAGCCAGCCGATAGCGATTGTACCCGCCAAACAGTTCATCGCCGCCGTCGCCCGATAGCGCGACAGTCACATGCCGCCGGGTGAGCTTCGACACCAGATGGGTCGGAATTTGCGACGAATCCGCAAACGGCTCATCATACATCTGCGCAAGTTGCGGAACTACACCGAGAGCATCGGACGCGGTAACGACGAGTTCGGTGTGCTGCGTGCCGAGATGCCGGGCGACTGCGGCAGCGTCTTTCGATTCGTCGAAGCCAAATTCGGGAAATCCGATTGAGAAGGTACGAACCGGCCCTCGCCCGGCAGCAACCATCAAGCCTGCCACCGCTGACGAGTCGATACCGCCGGACAGGAAAGCTCCAAGCGGAACGTCCGCAAGCATTTGCCGAGAAACCGCATCCCCAAGCAATTCCGAGAGCTGCGCGATGGCTTCTTCGTCGGAAAGCTTCAGGGGGGAATCGATCCCCTGCAACGCCACTTCCGCCGCAGACCAATAACGGCGGCTGGCGCAAGAACCACCAACCGAAAACGTGACATGTTCACCAGGCATCACTTTCTTGACGCCGCGGTAAATGCTATGAGGCGCCGGCACATAACCGAAGCGCAGGAAACTCGCGACCGACGACGGTTCGATCTCCAGATCGAATGCCTGAGCGGCGTGAAAACTCTTCAGTTCGGACGCGAAAAAAATATGTTCGCCGCGGTGGGCCACAAACAATGGCTTAATCCCGAGCCGGTCGCGAACAAGATGAAGCGCCTGCTCCTTTCGATCCCACAACGCGATCGCGAACATGCCATTGAGGTCATCCAGCGTGACGCTCAATCCGCGCCGCGCTACGGATTCGACAATCGTTTCCGTATCGGAATGACCACGCCACGCCACGGCCTTCAACGCAGGATGGCGACGGATGTCATCGCTGTTATAAATTTCGCCATTGTAGCAAATCACCCAGCGCCCGTCCGCGGACACCATGGGCTGCGCACCAGCCTCCGACAAATCGACGATAGACAGGCGGCGATGCGACAAAGCCAAGCCGACGGAGTCATCCGTCCAGATTCCGCTAGCGTCGGGGCCGCGGTTTGCAATGGCATCACCCATCGCCCGCGCGCGGTGCACAAGCGCGGCACCATCGGGTGCAAGGCGGCGATCTATGAAACCGGCAATACCACACATGGAAAAAGGACCCGGCCGCGCTACGACGCGTGTGCTGCGAGTTTCAACGCAGACCTGCCCAAGACAGAATCTGCTTCGCAACCCGATGTAGCAGGAGCTTTGGCCGGCCAATCAGCGAGTATCGCAAGGCTTTTGTACGATAGCCAAGGCGAATGAGCTGCGGATAAACTTTGGGAAGCTGTCCCTCCCCTCGACGAGCAGCAATATAGATGCTCCCCGATTTTTTCCGGGAGAGAACAATCTCATAGCCCGCCCTTGCCAGAGCATAGCGCATGGAGCCGGCCGTCGGGAGAAAGCTGTGCGCATAACCCGGAAGACCTGGGTCCTCGGGCGCGAGGAAATTCGAAATAACAATACACAGCAGCCCACCCCGGTTCAGGGAGGACTTGAGGCGCTCCAGAAATTCGCCGGGGTTCGTAATGAAGTAGATTGCGTGAGAAACATGGATGATATCAAATTTTCCATCGATCTCGGCGGCTTCGATTTGCCCGATTTCGGATCGTATCCCGATCCGTTCATGAAAGCGCTTGAGCGCCGGATCTGCATCAATGCCGCGCGCATCCCAACCGCGATCGGAGAAGTACTTTACTGTTTCGCCCAGACCACAAGCAATGTCGATGAACCGGCCGGGCCGGCCCGCATGCATGGGCGCAAACATACCGAAAGTGCGCGCCGCATTTTTCTGGCTGGCCGCCCTCCGGCCTGCCCAGGCAGCCTCACTCTGCGCATCGCTGTCGAACCCGTCCTGCCGGTCGCGATTCCAGAAAAAGGAAAGTAGATCTGACGACGGCTGGAAGGCCGGGTAGCCATTCCCGCATGTCTTGCACAGGGACCACGCATAGGCGCGGTTATCCCCACGTTCCAGCCGCCACTGCCGAACGGCTGGATCGGCTGTCCAGCGCATCGGCCAGTTCCCCTTCGATCCACACAAAGGGCAAGCGCTCATGGCAGCGCTCCCGCACGCTGTCGGGCAACTTCGACCGTCGAGCGGCAGAGGGCATCAAACATCGGTGCGACATTCGCAATATCGTAACGAGACGCGTTCTGTCCAGGCGCCTGCCTTGAGACGCCAATCTTTCGCTGCGAGCGGGCCGCAGCGATTTCATCACGCAACAGGTCAGCTACGTCCGCAACTGGAGCCGTTGGCGAAACCGACCTTCCGCCACATTGACCCATAATGCGAGCAGCTGCGCCTGGCGGCACGATCCCCACGAGCCGTCTGCCGGCACCGATATAGTCCGCAAGTTTGCTTGGAAAGAACACGCTCTCACGCGCGGGCGCATCAATCGTCAGCAAGATGTCCGACGTTTTCATGAGACGAAGTGATTCCGCATACGACACGCTGCCACGGGCAATCAGTAGTCCTTCCGGCAGCGTTCTCCACTCTCCCGAGCGTCGCATCCGCTCTGGAATTCCGCCCACCAGTTCGACGCGCACATCAGCAAGCACGTCAGGGGTGTCGCAATAAATGCGAGCGAGCGCAGCAACTAACGGGCGGGGGCTGCGATGGCCATAGAAATTGCCGATGTATCGCAGGACGATCGGCCCCGACATTTCCATCTCTGCTTCACCGGCGTAAGCATCGGGATCGAATGCATGCGACAGAACCGACGATCGGTTCCGAAGAGATCGATCATACTTACGATAGACGAGATCGACGGTTTCATCGGATGTAAACACAGCGGCATCGGCGCGTTCCAGAACGCGCCGTTCGAGTATGCGATTTGCGAACTTCGAGAGCGGCTGGATGTTACGAAAGGGATTGTCGGACCACGGATCGCTGAAATGCGCGAGCCAAGGGATATTGAACGCTTGCTTCAGGCGAATCCCCAGAAGGTGATCGCTCATCGGCTCTCCGAAAGTGACGATCAAATCCGGTTTGCCTTGCCGTTCAACAATGCTGCAGATGGCGGCGTAAGCCAGATCGATCCACGCGCGGAACGCGTCCGGCATCGTGCCATAGAACGGAACGACCCTCATACCGAGCGAATGCAAAATCCCCTTCGCCTCACTCTTGAACGGTACAATGTGGTGCTCGACATGTTTGCCGAACCCCGCCTCATCCACTCTGTCGCCACCCGAAACCGCTGAAATCGATAGCCGACTGTGAGAAAGCAGCCTGCCGATCTGAATTGCCTGCGGATACAACATCGGCGGCAGGGCGTAGGAAATCGCCAATACTTTCATCGTGATGCGTCGAGTGCGTTGACGATCCGCTGCGAAGCATGGCCGTCACCGAATATGTCCAGCCGCTTGCAATCCGACGTTTTGTTAAGCGCTGCATCCACGGCATCAACAATCAGCCGCTGGTCGGTGCCGACGATCCAGACATCGGACTGACCTACAAGTTCGACGCGCTCAGTGGCCTCGCGCAGGATGACAAGCCGCTTTCCCAGCGACACAGCCTCCTCCTGAATGCCGCCCGAATCGCTGAGGACCAACCGTGCGCCCTTAAGCAGATAGGTAAAGGGAAAATAGTCGAGCGGTTCGATCAGAAAAATATTGGCGCACCCTGCCGTCCTGACAATGCGATCGACGGGGCCTGTGACCTCGGGATTGGGGTGAACGGGGAAAACGAATTTGAGATTCGGATATCGTTTGGCAAGCGCCACAATCACCTTGCAAATCGACTCAATGCCCTCACCAAAGTTCTCGCGACGGTGCGCCGTGACGACAACAACATTCTTCGCTTGATCTCCGGTTGACAAGAACGTCAATCCACGCGCGACAAGTTCGCGGATAACGGCTTCATTTCTTCCAGCATCCTCATCGAGGATTCTCGCAGCTTGCAAAAGCGCATCGATACCGGTGTTACCTGTTACTGTGATCAGCTCCGGAGAAATACCTTCTGCAATCAAGTTCAAACGGCTGCGCTCGGTGGGTGCAAAGTGCGCTGTCGCCAGAGCCGAATTGAGACGGCGGTTGATTTCCTCAGGCCAGGGAGAGTAGCGGTCGCCGGTCCGAAGTCCTGCTTCAACATGCGCAACGGGAATTTTCTGGTAGAACGCCGCGAGCGCCGCCGTGAAACTTGTCGTGGTGTCGCCCTGAACCACGACCCAGTCTGGTTCCCTGTCTTTCAGCGGGACTTCGATCGCCTTGAGTATATTCGTCGTGATCTCGGTAAGGGTCTGACCAGGACGCATAACATCCAGATCGACGTCCGCTTCGATGCCGAACGCATTCAGCATGTCGCGCGCCAGCGATTTATGCTGTCCCGTGTTGCACACCGTCACGTCGACATACCCGGTCGCCCGGCAGCACAAAATCAGCGGCGCAAGCTTGATAGCCTCTGGCCGCGTCCCCAGGGCAATGAATACTCTCATTTTTTTCATGATGACTGATTGCCGAGGGCGCCCCGCCGGTCATCCATCATATCAAGCCGTTTGATGTGATCCAGCACGGCACCTATCATGCGCCTGACATTCTCTGCACGGTTGCCATAATATCCGGGCTCATCTGCAGGCCGAAAAACGCATTCGTAACGAACGCTGTGAATTTCAGCGAGAGTTGATGCGATTTTCTGGTCGTCCGGCGGCGACGAGGCGCTCGCTGCAATTCTGGATGGAAGTTCATCGATCGAACAGACACCGCCAAGATAGTCCGCGATAAAGCACCCTCCGAGCACAAGAGCAGGACGTCCAAGAAGAAACGCTTCCAGCGTCGCACTTCCCGTAACAGAAATCGTTACCTTGGCTTTCTTGATCAGCTCGATCGATGACATCGTTGCGTGGGCGATGTGAACGCCGGCCTTCTGACGCAACGCACGGTAAAACGATGTGGGCCGGATACCGAGCGAGGCCCTGTGCTCCTTCACAACCAGTGTCCAGTCGCTCGGCATGGCAAAGCGAATTGCATCTATCGCCCGCATCTGATCGACGTAGTAAGGGGCCGGCGTGTTGATCGAGGACTCCGGCGTGACCTGTAGCGGATAGTAGATAAACCTGGGTGGTAGTTCTGTCAGCTCCTTCGAGTCATAATTCAGCCCGTTGAGATAACCACGCATCGACCGAAACCCTTCGACAATACCTGGAAACGTGTATTTCAGACTTGTCAGGAACAATTCGCTCTCAAACAGCCGCGGGTTCTTCCAAGTGCGAGAGACAAATCCCCACGCGCGCTTGGGCAGCGATTTCCGGCCGATCGGCAACAAATCTTCTCCGGTCGCCAAAAACATGTCGGGCGCAAAAGCAGGACCGGGCTTGGCCCGAAACGCCGCGATCGTCTTTGCAGCCCATTCCCTGCCCTCCGGGACGATCTGACGATAATCCGGAATCTGTTCCTGCACATCGCGGCTGAAATATATGCCACCCAGATGCCGCAGATCGGTCGGGATCAACACCGGAATGTTCAGCTCCTGCGCGAGCGAAACCAGCACCTTGCCATCGAATGTCTCGATATGGGCCATCAGAAGATGCGTTGGCTTCAAGCGAAGCAGAAAGTCCTTATAAATTCGATAGATCTGTACGGCGAGCATCAACTGCTCCGCCGCCGGCCGATGCTTGAAGACCTTCTTTTCAGCTTCGATATCAGTGAAGATATTTCCGCGATAGCCTGCGAGCTCAACCTCATTCGGCATGCTCAAACTGGCGCGGCTTTGCTCATACTCGAGGCAAAGAATGTGCTCCGCGTCGAGGACTTCGGAAACGACGTCAAGATGGTGGGACGTCGGCAGCAGCATCGCCCATTGCACGTGGGACGCTTCAGTTTTTGCGACTTCGATCATATGCCGATACGAAATTGCATACGTTCCATAGCCGTGCACGGCAATCAGTGGTGTGCGGTCAGTCATTCTTCCAACTCTTCGGCGAGGCTATGGTCGCGCCGGCTGCAACACAGCAAGACGGGCAGCCAATAGCGAAAAATTTGCTTCGGCAGCCTCTTCGCATTTGGCAAGCAACGCAGGATCAATGCGGCTGGCTATCGCTTGATCGATGGCATTCACAACAGCGTCAGCCGAGATTTTGTCGAGATTAACCACAGGCATTTCGAAGAACCCGCAGATCGCGTCGATCTTGTTATCGACCGCGACGCCGACAAAAGGCCTTTCGAAAATCGCGGACAAAACATGTCCATGGAACCGCATGCCACAATGAACACTGATCTCCGAGAACACATCAAAGATCTCGGTCATGTTCGCTGCATCCAAGACCACATGCCGGATCTGATTCCGATACTCAGGCGATACATCTTCACCAAGCTGTTTCAAAGCGCTGTGATCCAGCCGAGTTTTCGAATCTTCATGGCTGTGATGGAACGCCATGAGCACCACCTGCCATCCGCGAACGAGAACGGTCTCAAGCACATCGCGCATGACTGCGGAAATGCGATCACCCGCCTCCGGGTGCAAAAGCGCTGGCGAATACACCGAGATGCCGACAACCGGCACCCCCATCGAAGACGATACTTCCCCCAGGCCCCGAAGACCACCAGCCATTGTGAACACGAGGTCGGAGGTCAACATAACGCGGTGCCCCGCCCGCGCCCTAGTGCACTCAGCCAGCGCGGCTGCGTCCCGAACCGCGAATACGTCTGACAGCCAAATAATATACCTCAGCAAAAATCTGCCCATTGCCGAACGCAGCGTTGCCACGCCGACTCCAAGCGCCGCTATTCGCACACCCATAAGCCGCGCCAGCAGACAAACCAATAACGTCATCGCAAGTGGAACAACCGACGACCGTTCGTGGAAGACCGTCCCCCCTCCGAAGACAAACCAGTCGCATTGTCTTAGATGCCGGCGATAGGCCGCGAGCGTGGAAACAAGGCGCCGGACTTTGGATTTCGTTTGATCCGATGCGATCCTGTCGATTCCCGTCAATTCGACCGGAACCGCTGCCCCCTTCAATAGCGCGACATCGCCCTCATTACGGATCACAAAACGCGGGGCCGGACTAATGCGGCAAATGCCTTCGATCGTTGCGCGCAACAGCAGATCGTCGCCGAGATTCCCCTGCCCGTAATATCCAGAAAGGAAAAAAGTCAGAGACTTTTGCGGCAATTGGGGAGAATGCAGCTGCCTCTGGTCACCAGGCACTCAGTCCACCATCGACGACTATGTTCTGCCCCGTAATGTAGCTGGATGCATCTGACGCAAGAAACAGCAGCGCTGACACCATCTCATCGCTATCAGCCATGCGGCCCATTGGAACGCGCGCGCTATACTTGTTCCTGAATTCGTCATTCTGTCCGCTCGAAACACCGCCGGGCGTAATCGCGTTGACGCGAATGTTATGCGCGGCCCAGTGTGTCGAGAGATAGCGCGTCAATCCGAGCAATCCGGCTTTCGATGCCGCATAGACAGCCGGCGTGTTAATCTCGCGTCCAAGGTAATGCGAGCCTTCATAGATGCGCTTGTCCGCGCCGAGAATACCGTAAATCGACGAGGTATTGATGATGCTGCCGCCACGCCCTTGCGAAATCATCTGGCGCCCGATCGCCTGCGACACCAGAAACGCACCGTCCAGATTGACTGACATCACCTCGCGCCAGGTGTCCAGCGACACATCTTCGAAGGGCGCGAAGAAGCCGGCGAGATCAGACGATTTTGTTGCTGCGTTATTGTGAAGAATATCCACACCACCGAAGGTGCCAATCACCTTCTTCGACATTTCGATCACAGAGTCGCGCTCTGCGATATTACAGCCGACACCAATAGCCCCGGCGCCATAATTAGCCGAAAGCCGCGCAGCCAGCGCGGCCGCACTCGCTTCATCAACATCGATGACAGCAACCTTGGCGCCAAACTCCGCCAAACCCGCGCAGAATTTCTGACCGAGAATACCAGCACCGCCGGTCACGATAGCGACTTTTCCGGCAAGATTGAATTTGTCGCGGAAAGCAGTCATTTGGCTCACTCAAAATCCCGATTGGCACGCTCGTAATCAGAAAAGCGGCCAATATCGAGCCAGTACTCGTGAATGGGAAATGTACAAACGCCGCGCTTGCGATCAATGAGGCTCTGCAGCAGGTTCGGCATATCGATTGCCTGGCCCCTCTGCATCTCCGAAATCACATCGGCTTCGACAACATAAATGCCGGCGCTGACAAAGCACTTCTGAAGCGGTTTCTCCACGATCTCCTGGACATCGTAGCCCTCAAATTTAACCACGCCGAACGGCACCTGATAAGCAAACTCCCGGCTGCAAATCGTCGCCGCGACACCGTGCTCCTTGTGAAACTTGAGCAGGTCGAGATAGTTGACCCGAGAAAGCAGATCGCCATTCATCACGATTACCGGGAGGTCGCCGACATCGTCCATCAGACTCAGACTGCCTGCTGTGCCGAGCGGCTTCTCCTCGTCGATGTAACGTATAGTGACGTTCCAGTTCTCGCCCGAACCAAAATGGTTCTTGATGACTTCAGGCATGTAGTGGACCGACACATAGAATTTGTGAAATCCCAGACTGATGAAGCTCTCGATAATTGATTGCAGGATTGGCCTCCCGCCGACATCAAGCATCGGCTTCGGACAGCTATCCGTCAGAGGACGCAAGCGGGTTCCGAATCCGCCAGCCAGCAACAGGACCCAATTGTCATGGCGCTGTTCCGACACCGCGGCATCGAGCATTTCGATGCCGACGACACGGCCCAGATCGTCCACGACGGGTATCTGCATCACACGATACTGATTCATCAGTGCGACGGCTTTTTTTCGATCCAACGGATGTGTCACCGTGCGCGGATGCGGATTCATCACACCCGCGATGCTTTCCGTCAGCGCCTTGTGACCGATGATCGCGCGGCGAACGTCTCCATCCGTCACGGTCCCCAGCAGCTTTCCATCAGCGTCGACCACCAGCGCGATGCGTGCGCCGCCCTGATCGATCGTCTGGATAGCTGCCTCGATCGAGGCGTCCGGCCCAATCAGCAAGTTTTTCCAGTCCACCATCTTTGCCTTCAAGCCTTCGGAATGTCGTAAAACGATTTCGTATGCAGCTTGCCGAGATCCGCCGCCTTGAGAACCCTAATAATCTCTGGCGTCGCGCCTCCGCTGCCATAGGGATTCGATGCTGATGCCACCACGCGTTGAAACTCCGCACTGAACAGGTGTGCCAAAGCCTCGCCAATGGACCGCCTGTCCGGCGCACAATCGATCACGCTGGCACTGCGCAGCCGGCCCTGTTGCCGAGAGCCGATATTGATCGTCCCGATGTGGAAACTGGGCGCCTCCAGCAACCCGCTCGACGAATTGCCGATAACGCCCCTCACAAATCTCAGGCAGGAAAAGTAAAGCTGTGAACCGAGCGAGGGAAAGCAGATGCTCCGGGTGGGGTTGCGGGCGACGAAAGCCCTGATCTGTTCGTTGACCGCTCGTCCGCCAGCATCCGCGTTCGCTAATGTGAACACCACTCTTAAATCGCGTTCGATTTCCAGGGCAGCGAGCATTTCCTCACACTCAAGGCCCGTGTCATCCGCTCCCGCCGTGGATGGATGGACCGTGGCGAGCAGCGTTCGGTTATCGATAACAAAGTTCAACCGGCGCTCGACCTCGCCGCGGTCAAGCAATGACAGGCGCGACATCGCGTCAACACCCAATCCGCCCACCAGAAATACCCGATCGGGACTCTCTCCCATCTGGATAACGCGAGTCCTGTATGGCTCGGCCGCCACGAAATGTAACGAAGCCATTTTCGTGATGGCATGGCGAAAACTGTCGTCGCTGGAACCTTCGGTGATTTCTCCGCCGTGCAGATGCGCAACAGGAATCCCGAGTATGACCGAGCTGAACGCCGCGGACAGCGCTTCGTAACGATCGCCAAGAATAACGACGATGTCCGGCTTTAGCTCTTCGAGAGCATCCGAAACCCCGATCAGAGCTCTGCCCGCGGCCCTCGCGACATCGACAGCAGCATCGGACGCCCCGAGAATATCAATCTTCCTTGCAATCGGAATTCCGGCGCCCTCGATCTCTCTCACGCTCATGCCGAAATCCGCCGCAAGGTGGGACCCGGAAACGATGAGCTGCAACTCAAGCTGCTTGTCCAACATCACCGCGCGGATGAGGGGCTGCAGCAGGCCGAAATCCGACCGCGCCCCGGTAAAAATGCAAACCCGGCGGGTCACAGCTCGATAGGCTCGTCTTCTGCGAAATCCCGGCATGCGATGCGGCCGACCACATGGTCCCACAGCATGGGAGACAAACCTCGTTCTGCTCGCTTCGGAATAAGGTTGTCAGGTCCAAAAACCTCCCCTGCCCTGATCGGCCGCGCGGCCACAAGCGATCGCCGCGCCACCGCCCGATTGGGAAGTTCGCTCGCGGTAGGCGTCTTGCGGCCGCTTCCCATCGCAAGCTCAATATGGCGGATCGATTGGACGAGCGAGGTCAACTCGTCAGGCTCGAGACTTGCCTTGTGGTCAGGGCCAGGCAAACTTCGATCCAGCGTGAAATGCTTCTCGATCACAGTGGCACCGAGGGCGACCGCCGCACAGGCGATTTCGATTCCAGTCGTGTGATCCGAATACCCTACCTGCATATCAAATGCGCGGCGCAGAGTATCGATGGCACGCAGGTTCACATCATGCCAGGGCGTCGGGTAATCGGTGTTACAATGCAGCAGTGTGATGTCCTGCCTTTTGGCACCGGCTTGCTCAAGAGCATGGACCGACGCTTCGATCTCGCCCAGCGTCGCCATGCCGGTCGACAGAATAATCGGTAATTTCAGCGCAGCGATGTGCCGCAGGAGCGGCAGATTGGTAAGATCACCGGACGAGATCTTGATCAAAGGCACCTTGATCGACGCCAGGAAGTCCGCACTTTCCGCATCAAACGGCGTCGACAGGAAAATGATGTTCTGCGCCGAGCAATATTGCGATAAGTCACGAAATACATCGTCACCGAGGCTGAGAGCGGCCAGCATATCGTGCTGGCTTTGATCGGATCCGGTTTGCGCCTTTTGATACTGCGCCTTCTGGGCACTACGGGTCACAAGCAGATCAGGACGGAAGGTCTGAAACTTGACCGCGTCCGCGCCGGCTCGCACAGCAGCATCGATCAGCGCGCGGGCACGCATCTTATCACCGTTATGATTGACGCCGGCTTCAACGATAATGAACGTCGGTTTCATGCGGACCGCTTCATGAAAGTCTCCGCCGCGCAGTCTGACATCACGACACATCCCGCACCGATGATCGAACCCGGTCCAATCGAAACGCCATGCGATATGATTGCACCCGCACCAAGAAATGAGCAGGCACCGATGCGCACGCCGCCGCCGACCACAGCGCCGATCGCAACATGACAGTGATCGCCGATCTCGGCATCGTGCTCGATAATTGCACCGGTATTGACGATGCAATTGACTCCGACTCGCGCGCCCGCGTTTACAACGACCTGATGCATCACGACGCCGCCACGTCCAACCGACGCCCGCGGAGAAACACGCGCAGTGCTGGCAGATACATTCACCGGAACGATACCGTTAAGGACCAGCGTCTCGTAGAGCGTGACGCGAGCCTTGGGTCGCCCAATCTGCCCGACAGTGACAAGCACACCATCGCTTTCCTTCGCCAGCCTTACCAACTCGGCATCACTACCCAGCACAGGATAACCAAATACATCGCCGCCGAGCATGCTGGTATCCCGATCGACTAACCCGAAAACGCGAAGGCCAGCGCTTTCAATAACCTCAATACAGGATCGCGCATGCCCTCCGGCGCCGACAAGCAAAAGACCCTTGCTCATGAAATCAATCCCGCTCCGCTCGGGAGACTGATCACACGCTGCTCGATGTCTTCGGTTACCGTCAGCGGCATCCGTGGACAAGCCTCGAACATTGGCATGGTGCTCATCAGGCGCCAGACCGGACGCGCGGCATAACCGGCATCGTTCAATGCTTCGAGAACAACATCGCGCTCCGACGCATGTTGCGGGTCCAGCATGATCGATTGAAGCCAGTAGTTCGACTGTGTGCCAGCCGGCTCGCGAATGAGCCGCAAACCCGGGTTCTTTTCGAATGCTGCGGCATAAAGTTCGGTCAACCGGCGCTTGCGGGCGATGAACCCATCCAGTTGCTCGAGCTGAGCGCAGCCGAGAGCCGCATTGATATTCGGCAGGCGATAGTTGTAACCGACCATATCGTGCAGGAACTGCCAGCGGTGCGCAACACGCGCCGTCGTCGACAGGTGCTTGATCCGGCCCGCCAGCCCCGAATCGTTGGTCAGGATCGCTCCGCCACCGCCGGTCGTGATGGTCTTGTTGCCATTGAAACTCAGCGTTCCGACAGAACCCAATGTTCCCGCATGCCGCCCTTTGTCATAACTGCCTATGGCCTCAGCGGCATCTTCCACCACAGGAATACTGAAGCGGCGAGCGACCTCGTTAAGCGCATCCATATCGATCGGGTGACCGAAAATGTGGACCGGAAGGAGCGCGGAAATTCGAGCGCCAGTCAGCCGATTGCGGCAGATGCCTCCGGTGACCACGGCTATATCGGACAGATAGCGCGCTAGTGCATCGGGATCCACACCGAGCGTCGCAGAAGAGCTTTCAATAAAATGTGGCGTCGCGCCGCAGTAAACAATGGGATTGACCGTTCCGATGAACGTCAAAGCCGGAACCAGCACTTCACTGCCAGCATCCACGTCGACGGCCAGCAGAGCCGCATGCAGCGCCGCCGTTCCGTTTACAACCGCGATCGCGTGACGCGCGCCAGTATACTCGGCGAGTTGCTGCTCGAAGCGATCCACGAACCGTCCGACGGACGAAACCCAGCCGGTTTCGATGCACTCGCTGAGATATTTGATCTCCTGCCCCGCAAAGACCGGCTCATGCAGCGCAGCCGGCGATGGGCCCGCGACCTCGCGAACCGCCGCAACAATCTGATCGGAAAACAAACTCATTGATGCTCGATCAGATGTTGTAGGTGTCCGCTTTATAGCGGCGCTGGTTGTCGGGATTCATAAACCAGTCAATCGTTGTCTGCATGCCATTGCGTAATCCTTCTGCGCCCGAATTACGCGGCTGCCAGTCAAGCAGGCGGCGCGCCTTGTCGTTACTGGCAAGCAGCCGGAACACTTCGCTGGCTTCCGGCCGGATTCGGACCTCATCACGGCCGATGTTGATCTTGACGTTCATCAGCTCGGCAATGAGCTGCGCAGTCTCTCCGATGCTGATCTCGAATCCGGTGCCCAGATTCACGACTTCGCCGATACATCGATCAGAACGCAGCGCCGCGACGAAACCGGCTGCCGTGTCGCCCACGAAATTGAAATCACGTGTCGGACGCAGGTCACCCAGTTCAACGCGATCACGGCCAGCTGCAAGCTGCGTGATAATGGTTGGTATGACCGCACGCGCGGACTGCCGCGGTCCGAAGGTGTTGAACGGACGCACGATGGTAACCGGCGTCTGGAACGAGCGGTAGAACGAGAGCGCAATCTGGTCAGCGCTGATCTTGGTCGCGGAGTAAGGCGATTGAGCCTGAAGCGGATGCTCCTCATCGATTGGGACATAGCGCGCGGTCCCATAGACCTCGCTGGTCGAGGTGTGAATAACGCGGTCGACTTCCAGATCGCGCGCCGCTTGAAGAACATTCAACGTCCCGTTGACGTTCGTCTCCACGTAAGCCACAGGCGAATGATATGAAAACGGGATTGCGATGAGCGCAGCAAGGTGCAGAACGGCATCGCACCCCTTCATCGCGGCCTTGACGCCGAATGGATCGCGAACGTCTCCGGCAATGACCTCGAATTTGCCCTCGACGTCGGCATCGCACTCGTCGAGCCAACCCCACGAGTTGAAAGAGTTGTACTGAACGAATGCACGAACGTCGTACCCTTCCCGAACAAGCAGCTCGGTGAGGTGTGAGCCGATAAAACCATCGGCTCCGGTAACAAGGATGCGCGGGGGCATTGTGCTTTCTTGTGGGCCTGAGATCTTCCGATAACCGGGCTAGCCACGGCTACCGCAGTCCGGGTGAAACGCCCGGACAGGATACGAGCGACGCCACTCCGCTATGCGGGATGACGTTTGACCGCCGGAAGCTCAATAATCAGGCCTCTATCGGCAGTCTAACCTATTGAAAATAAACAATAGTCTTACGTTCACGAAATGAACAGCATCTTGTAGCAGACAGTTTTGCCGCCGCCAAGGCCAGGAATCGGGGGAATCGCTGGCCCCGCGCGTCTTCGTTAAGAGCAACAGCCCGCAGCCATGCCTACAGCCCCTATCTCACTCGCCGCGGCCCGCGGATTTAACCCGCCAGCGCCAGTCGAGGTTCGAATCCATGCGGGTTACAAAGCCTCGCTTGAAAAAACCGATGTTGAATTGCTTGGCGTCGGTCATGCCGAACTGATGAATGGGCCCGAGCTCCATGTCCTTCATCCCGCGAAGATGAGCACGCTCCATCCCATGCCATATGATGTAGTGCGCAAGGGGGTCTTCGCTGTCCCGATCGTAGATCGCGGTCATATAGAGTGACGTTACGGCACCATCGATGAAAAGTGCCGCGGCCGTGAGCTTGCCCGCTATCTCCCCGACAATGACTTCGCCACGCCCGTTCTTGACACTCTCTGCCATCGCATTCCACGACTCGATCGGCCGGGTCACACGACCGGCAACATGCGCATGGAAGTGGCGAAACCGGTCGAAGGCCTCCTGGGAGAAGTTGTCCGCATTCACATAGCCGATCGCGAAGTTCTTCCGTCCCCAGTTGATCAGCTGCTGAAAGCTCTTGCGCAGGGATTTCTTCCAGACAGCCGGTCCCGCCTGGATATCGACCATGCCGATCAACGTGACATCGGCCTTCGCGCCACGCGAAAGACAGGCTTCTCCCACCGGCGAAAGGACCGGCGTCGCCGGCTCGCTAATGACGACTTCCTGCACATTCGCGGCGACCACAACCTCATCAATGTGAGCGAAGGCATGTTTCATGGCCGCCTTCAGGACTTCAGCGTCGAGATTGCTTTCCACGAAGATTCGCGCCGGAATACCGTGCATGCCGAGAATACCGTCGACTACGGAGCACAGCACCACAACTCGCGGCTCGTCCCGCCACTCCACGGCAAATGAATAGTCGCGATGATTGTCGCCATGAACGGCCGGATAGTAAGCACGACCGAAAGCACCCGGCTGCGGGTGCGCCTCAATGGCAGCAAAGCGCGGATCCGCCAGCACTGCGGCAAACCCCGCAGCGTCCTTGTCGCTTGCGATGATCTTGAAATTTCTGTCCATCGCTATCGCAGGTCCAGAGCGTCAGCCATTTTCAGTTTCTCGAACAGAAACTCCACGATCGAAAAATCGAATTGACTGTCGATCTCGCGCGACCGCTCCGCCGGCATCTCGAACAATCGCGTGTCATCGTAGAACACCGAAGGATTTGCAACGAGCGCATCGCGCTTCCAGACATAGATCGAAGCATTCATGTCATAGCAGACAGGAACATCCTGCCGCCGGAAGACGGGGCGCGATGGCGTTTTCGAAACACGCACCGTTCCATCGACTTGCAACTCAACAAGATCGAAATAAGGAGAACGATAGGCAGCATTCCCTGTGATGACGCTGCTTGATCCGCTGCTTTCAAGAAGAGCAACCGCACCGGAAATGTCTTCCGGTAACCGCAACGGCGCGGTCGCGTCGAGATCGACCAGGATATCGTAGCGCTTGTTGTTCTGCCGCTCGGTTTCCAGTAACGCGTGAAGGATCGCTGGAACCTTGGGCGCTTCGTCGGTCGCCATATCGACCGGCCTGTTCACCACGCCGTCGGCACCTGCGCGCAATGCCGCAGACTGAATGTCCTCGGAGTCGCTTGAAACCACTATGCGATCGAACAATCCGGTCGCCTTTGCCTGCAAAACGCTCCACGCGATCAACGGCCGCCCGCCCAGCAGTTTCAGATTCTTGTTGGGGACGCCCTTTGAGCCACCCCGCGCACAGATGGTTGCCAATCGCTTCATGTTGTCCCGGTGATCTAGCTGCCGCCAGCCTGACTGACGATCTCGTGTTCGCAAGGGTCGTCCGCGCACACCCGGTCACAACTGACATACTTGCGGAACACCGGGCGTATCGCGTCACCGACAAGATGCTGATCCAGCCCGTGCTCCAAAGCGTGCGCATAGACCGCGAACGCCTGATCGAACGCTTCAACGATGGTATCGACGTCGGCATCGCTATGCGAGAAGCATGGCAGAAACACGCCCTGGAACAATACGCCGCGCCCGATCATCTCCTGCAGCAGCAAAGTGCGGAATGCGAGCGAGACCTGTCCGTCCGCATCCTTGCAGCCGAAAAATATCCGCCAGGATGCCGGGTGCAATTCGATAGCACCGCCAACCTTGTGCTTCTCGACAGCACGGCGGACCCCCGCTTCAACGCGCGCAACGATATGTTTGTGATGACCGAGTACATCCTTGGTGCTGTATTCACGAATGACAGCACGGGCCGCAGCCAGCGAATGCGCCTCACCGCCGTGAGTGGACGACAGAAGAAATACGCGAGGCCGGGATGTCTGCTTGATACCGCCAAGGTCCATGATCTCGGCCCTGCCCGTAAGCGCGCAGAACGAAAATCCATTGCCACTTGCCTTGCCCCATGTCGCCAGATCAGGCGTCAACCCGAGGCGGACATATGAGCCCGGCAAGCCAGCGCGGAAACCTGTGATCATCTCATCGACGATGAAAACGGCCCCGCCGCGCTTGGCGATCACCTCGATTGCACGGACTGCATCCGGTGACCACGGAATCATTTCCTCCGGTTCGGTGATCACGCAGGCGATCTGTCCCGGATATTTCGCAAAGAGCGCGGTCAACGTATCGGGATCTGTCGAATCGTAAGTGACCGAGAAACGTCGCACCCCGTCCGGGATTCCCGAGTGGATCGAAGTTGAGCCAATGAACCAATCGTCGAAACTGAAAAATGGATGATTCTTTGGAAACGCCACCAGTTCGCGGCCAGTGTAAGCGCGAGCCAACTTGACCGCTGCTGTCGTTACATTGGATCCGTTCTTCGCAAATTTGATCCGATCCATCCCTGGAGTGAGCGCGAGGAACTCTTCTGCAAGATCGAGCTCGAGTGCCGCTGGGCGCTGAAAACCTGCGCCGAGCTCAAGCTGCTCGCGCACTGCGGCCAGCACGGGCTCGTAAGCGTGGCCAAGGCTGACGGCCCCGAGACCGAGGGTGCAGTCGATGTATTCGTTCTCATCGAGATCCCAGACCCGCGCACCCTTGCCACGGGCGATCGCGGCGGGCGCGAGCGCTGGAAACTGATCATCGCCTCGTGAATAGGTGTGGGCGCCGCCGACAATGACCTGATGCACGCGCTCGCGGTATCGGTCCGACAACGCAAAATTGGTGACCGTACGTGGCGGCAGGTTACTCATGACCGTTTCCCAGAGAGGCCTGAAAGCGCGGAAACGGCTAGAGCCGATCCCGGCACGACGCAAGCCCACTCGGCGACCGAATGGTCATTTTCGAGTGTGCGAGCGAAGATGCCCGTAACAACAGCCACTTACCCTTAGTATGTTCACGTCATGAACGTCAAGGGCTTTCCACGCCTCGCTTGCGGAGAAACCATGATTAAACAGCCGCTTCGTCGGCGATGGCTTGATAGACCTGCTTGAACACCGACGGGACGATACGGTTGATGTTATCGGCCTCAAGGCCGATGTAAGGATAGGTAACGTTGGTCGTGCTCAGAAGCCGGGCCTGAAAATCCGCCACCATCTGCCGCGGATCATAACTCGAGATGAAGCCCTTCACCGCGCCAAAGTATGCGTATTCTACGGGTTCGCTGTCTGCAGGGATCAGTCCCCTGTCCCGAACATACCGCAGGCAATCGGCTCTCCAGGTATCCTCCTTGATGTCCAGGTCGCCGACCGGATATGCGAATTCTATCTGAAGAAGGTTGTTCCTCTTTCCGGCAATCGCTCCCGGAAAGGAAATGCGATTGATCGGGACGTCCTTCTCACCGACCAAAATCTCATGAAATCGGAACGGAAGTTCGTTCTCGAACGCAAAACTGCCAAGGCAAAGCATTTGCGGGTGAGCGACAGGAAACTGCATCCCGAGCAACCGCCCCATGATCACCAGCGGCGCACACCAAAAGTATAGGCTGGCGGAGTAAGAAGTCCCATCGATGACAACGTTTGAAACACGCTGATCTTTTTTATCAATCACGATGTCGATCGACGCGAACCCCTTCACGACCGTTACGTGGGAATGATCAATGTGGTCGTATATCCCGCCGATGAATGCACCAAATCCGCCTTCGTCCGGATACATCACTTGATGCTCGCCCTGATTGCGCACCTTCTGGTGAAATTTAACCCATTCCGGCCCATCGACCACCTTGGGTGAGGTCTGGGGGAAAAACCAGGGATAGACCGAATCCATCAAATCAGATTCCGGCTTACCCTTTTTCTTCTGCCAGGCCAGGGACGGATATGACGGCAGGATTTCGTCAAACGCGACACGTGTCAGAAAAGGACCGTAGATCTTTTCGATGGCATCACGCGTTGGTGGGCCGTTCAGGGTATCGTGAAATTCCGATGCGCTGATCTTGTCGGCTATATCCTTCGGCCATTCCGAAACAGGAGCGTTATAGGGCAGCGTATGTCCCTGCAACGCGATGCCCCTGCGCAGCGACAACAGGTGGAATTTTCCCTTCAGCATCCGCGCAAAATAACGCGTCGTGAAAGGCGAACGGTTGTAATCGATGGTGTGGTAGCCGAAATCGAAAGTGTCACCTCGCGCGTTACGGAACGAGCCGTTGGTGCCACCGAGGTTTGCTTCCTTTTCCGCAAGCAGAACTCGATAGCCGGCCTGACTCAGTATCTGCGTGGCAATGAGACCCGATATTCCACCACCGACAACGATGGCATCAAATTTCTCAAACATGACTTAACCTCTAATATCAGCTATCTTTGACTATCAGCCACGCTCCGTCCAGTCAGGAATGATGCTCCAAAATGCAGCCTGCTCCCTTAAGTGAAGCCGCCAAAACGTTCCACGACGGAACGTACAAGAAACTAGGCTTTTCCGCGCAGCGCCTTTACCCAAATGAGGAATTGCTGCGCTTCATGGGCAGCTACTATTTTCCATTGCCACCGAGCGAACGAAAGACGCTCCGGTTTCTCGAGGTGGGTTGCGGCTCGGGCGCAAATCTCTGGATGATTGCGCGAGAAGGCTTCGACGCCCATGGCCTGGATCTATCGGAGGAAGGTCTCCGGCTTTGCGAGCAAGTCCTGTCCCGATGGCAGGTGGAGGCGACACTCAAACAAGGCAGCATGATCGCGACGGGATATCCGGACAATCATTTCGATGCCGTTGTCGATGTCTTCTCGGGTTACTGCTTCGACGACAAGGATTTCAATACATATCTCGACGAAGTCACTCGTATCCTGAAGCCTTCCGGCCGGTTCTTTGCCTATACGCCATCGAAAAATAACGACAGCTTTCGCGATCCCGGCCCATCACGCATGATCGATGAGAGCACACTCGACGGTCTTCACAGAACCACCTCGCCCTTTTTCGGCCAGTACTACCCCTTTCATTTTACAGAGCCGGAAGAGTATGAAGCCCTGCTCTCCGCTCGGGGGTTTTCTGTTCTGCGCAACGAACGTATCGGTCGGACCTATCGCTCGCGTGAGGAATACTTCGAATTCACCAGCATTCATGCGCAGCTTGGCGCCTGAGAACGCATCACATCTTGCGCTTCGGGGCTGATTGGGCAAAAGAAAGCTCAACAAGGAACCTTTTGCGTGTCGAACGAAGCTCTCAAGAAACTGGATAGTCATTTCGCTTTCGGCGAAAACTGGGCATCCTATGCGAAACTGATCGGAGAGCCGCAAATCGAGCAGGCCAAGGAAGGACTGCTGAAACTCATTCCGGCGGACGATTTCAAGGGGCGCTCCTTTCTCGATATCGGCTGCGGGTCCGGTCTTCATGCCTTGGCAGCAATGCGGCTCGGCGTGGCTCGCGTCGTCGGTGTCGACATCGATCCCAACAGTGCCGCCACGGCAAGACACGTCCTGTCCGAACGTGGGCAGGACACGCCCTGGCAAATCGAGAATGTCAGCGTCTTCGATCTCACTCCCCAACAATTCGGGGTATTCGATATCGTCTATTCCTGGGGCGTGCTGCATCACACCGGCGATATGTGGCAAGCGCTGGACAAGGCAGCCGCGCTCGTCGCTCCGGGCGGCCTCCTCGCAGTCGCGTTCTATCGCGAAACGCTTTTAGACCCGTTCTGGAAGCTCGAGAAACGTCTTTACACGAGTGCTCCGCCGTTCATCCAGAATGCAATCAAGAGCGGATATATCGGCGCGTTCCGCCTTGCACGAGCCATGACCCGGCAGGGACCGTTTGCGGATTACATCGCAAACTACACCTCACGGCGCGGCATGGATTTCGATCACGACGTTCATGACTGGCTCGGCGGCTATCCATATGAATCAGCGCTTGCCCCGGAGGTGGATCGTCATCTTGCGGCCCTCGGCTTCAAGGCAGAGCGCGTCTTTGCCCGGCCAAAGTCGAGCGGAATATTCGGTTCAGGTTGCGATGAGTATGTATACCGGTCTCAGAGGACGGGATCTTAGTCAGCGGCCAGCTGAACAAGCGGTGTTTCAATCCGCTCTGCCCGGCCGTTGCCGAGATTGATGACGAAATCAGCTTCGCGCACCAAAGCCGGCCGATGCGAGATCGCAACAATCGTAATCCGGCCTTTCAGCTGTATCAGCGCCCTGGTTACGATTTCCTCGGTTTCCGCGTCCAGCGAGCTTGTCGCCTCGTCAAGCACGAGAAGGCGCGGCGATCCCAGCAAGGCGCGCGCGAGTGCTATGCGCTGACGCTCACCGCCAGACAGCCTGCTGCCATGGTCGCCGACAATCGTTCCGAGTCCATTCGGAAGATTGCGGACGAAGTCCGCGGCAGCGGCTTCCAGCGCCGCGTGAATTTCGTCGTCGGTTGTTTGCGGTCTGATCCAGCGCAGATTGTCCCCGATGCTGGAATTGAACAGCATCGGATCCTGTCCGAGATAGCCGATGCCTTTCCGCCACGCCGAGCTCGGCAAAGTGTCCAGCGCATGTCCATCAACGCGTATCACACCCGATGTCGGCCGCCGCAGACCGAGAATGCAGTCCATCAACGTTGTTTTCCCTGCCCCGGTGTGACCGGTAAACGCAACAAATGCGCCGGCTGGAATTTCGACGTTCACGCCCGTCAGCAACGCCCGCTCGCCGAGCGTCACCGACACACCGTCCAGCGCGATGGAAGCAGGCACGACCTCCGGTGGCCATCCATCCGGCTTCCCAACGGAGGCCGCCTCGCGTTTCGATTCTGCTTCACGAAGCAACGCCGATGCTATTCCAAACGCTGGAATGTGAAAATCGACGATCTGAAGATTCTGGCGCAGTCCCGTGATCTTGGGAAAAAGCCGTACAAAAATGGCGACAATCACCAGAATAGCGCCGACATCAACAGACAGGAATTTGGGGCCAAGAAAAAGAAGCCCAACAACAAGCAGCCCGCCGCTGTACTCGAAGATCGCGCGCACAATTTGACTGTCGAATGCGTTCCCGAACGACAGAATTTCGAGCCGGTTGACAGAACCGGCGAAGCGATCGAATGCACGAGCTTCCGTCGCTGTCGCCTTGACGAATTTCGCACCGCCGACGATCTCGCTTGTGTCGACCGTCAGGTCGGCATTGACCTTCGTAAGCTCGGTTCCGAAGTGCGCAGCCCGCACGGTCCACCAGCGTGTCATACCAAACAGCGACGCACCGACCACAACCAGCAGACCAACGACCACCGGCGCGATGAAAAGCGCGATGACGATCTGCACGAAGACAAAGAGCATCGCAGCGATGACGAGATTGACCTGCGAGAAAACCAGACCGATCCGCCACGGTTCGTTGGTAACGGCAGCAACCAGATCACCAGTCCGGCGCGAAACAAAGAAGTCATAGTCGGCGGCAAGAAATGCCGAAAACATCCGGCGCTGCCAGGATGCCACGTAGCGCGCCTGCAGCCGCGAAGCGACATAAGATTGAATGATAAAAGTCACCGCGCTGACGGCGATCAAAACGACGATCAATCCAGCGATGGTTCCAGCCGTCGGCGACAAGCCGAACCAACCCATTCCTTCATCAAGTATTTTGCTGATGCGATCCGGCCTGGAGGCACTTTCCCCGCCTATGCTCGCGAGCAACGGCAACAGTGCGGCAACAGTCGCTCCTTCGAGAAGCGCATTGGCGAAAGTCAGCAGCGCGAGCAGCGGCAGCTTCCAGCGCAAGGTCGCCCACGCATCCTTTATGAAATCGTATGACGTAGAAGTCACGATGCTTTCCGATTATTGCGGTTGCGACGGCACCGGGCGCGGGCACGATGCCATCACGCCGGTTCAATCAGTTGCGCATCCGTCACGACACGAACTTTACGGCCGAGCATTTCAAGTAAAATCTCAACCCGCTCGTTGTCCGTCCGGGCCTGAAATATTCCGCGGCAGGAATCGAACGCACCGCGCAAGATACGAACAGCGTCACCAGCCTTGAAACGCACAGCCGGAGACATCATCGACATGAAACCGTCCGCCTGCTCGTGCTCCTTGAGACCTTCAACGACATCCGTCGCGATCCGCGCAGGCGTCCCCTCATGTCCGACCAGGCGCTTGACTCCGACTGTCGAATTGATCGCGCGCCAGCGCTGGGTTTCCATATCTATCCGGACAAAGATGTAGCTTGGAAACAGCGGAGCTTTGACGACATTCACGCGTCGCGCATGCCTTACCGTCCTGAGATAACGCGGCACGTAAACCTCGAAACCTTGCTGGACAAGGTTGGCGCTGGCCTTCGCTTCCGACTGGATTTGAGTCTGGGCGACATACCACGCGGAATTCGAGGATATTGTCATGATGCGGAGCGCTCCCTCGCCTTCCGCGGCCGCGAATCGACAAGTTCCGGAATCAGAACAGCGTCCGCACCGAATTTCTCGCGCGCGTTTCCGACCAGAGCATCGATTGCCGGTGATGACACCAGCGCAGTGACGAGCGCGCCATCCACGCGCTCGTCGATCGCGTCAAGGTCGGCAACCACCGGCAGGCCGACGAAGCGATCCAGCTTGTCTGATGGATCGACCGTGCAGACCAGAACAATGCCGCTCTCTATCGCGCATATCGCTGCGATTTCCGCGAGGTCCGAAACGCCGATCAGAACAAGCCGCTTGAGGTGACGCTCCTTCGCCATCTCAAGTGCCTTCACGCAATCCGCCTTTGCCTTTCGGAAAAATCCAAACGACGACGACAGATATTCGACCGTGAGACGAGATTTTTCGGCGAAACCTTGCGGCGTGAGGTAATAGGCATAACGGCGCGCGGGCGCTTGGCTGGCTTTGACCAAGCCCTTCTTGATGCAGCGATTGAGATACGCATTCACGAGGCCGAGCGCGATCCCGAGCTCGGCTGCAAAATGCCGCTGCGAGCGCGCACCGTCCTGCTCCACGGAATTCAGGAGACCGAGAATGATCCGGTCGCTGTCTTCCTCGCGCTCGCTTTCGGAAAACGCTCGCTCCATTACTTCACTCCTGCAACCGTCTCCTTATCGTGTTCACCCGATGAACGTCAAGTTTAGCGACCTCATCGCAGATTAAATGACTGATAATAATCATTAATTATCGACGCTTGGGCCACGCCCCGTCCAAAGCCCGTACGCGGCCTGAAGCCTCGATCGGAAGGCTGAGGAGTAAATCAGGGCACCGCGCGGGCGGGTCGGCGTATCCACAGGTGTTCGTGCCTCTTGCCGAAAGCAACCATGGGGACTTCCACCAGACGATATGAGACGTAGGCGATGGCGGTGGTGAGAGCGATCACCAGCATGACAACCATCAAATTGAACGGCAGAACATCGGACGGGGGGAACAACGACAGAAAAACGTAACCTGCCGTCATGTGATAAAGATAGTGGCTGTACGAGATGCGGCCGAAGAAACCCAGTAGTCATCGAAAACAAGAAGGCTTGCGGCAACGACCAGGCTCACGCCGGCAACCTGCAGCATGGCCAAACGGCTCCAGCCTGCAGTCTCAGCTTGCCTGACCTGAATGCCCACGTAGAAGGCCGGGAAGAACATCAACAGCAGGCTTGCGTGCCCGCGCACGAACCAGACCGCAGCATCCGCGCAAATCAGCGCGGCCAGGACAAGAAGAATGCCGCGTCCCCGCAGAAGAAAATATTGCAGTACCAGAAACAGGTAGAACTTCACTTCGATCAGCAGCGTCCAGTAAACGCCGCTCAAAGACTCCTTGTGAAAGATATCCTGCACCATGAAGAAATTGCCGAGCACGACATCGAGCGGGAAAAATTTCGTACCCGCCAGAAAGCTGAAAACCGCGATCAATAAGACATTGACCCAATAGGCCGGAAAAATCTTGAACAGCCTCCGGGAAATGAAGGTAATCGCGTCTTGTCTCTCGATGTTTCGGAAAACCAGATAGCCGCTCAGGAGAAAAAACAGTATTACGCCGCCGCGCCCAAGCGAGCTTACGTGATAGGACGCTTCGCCTAGCGCTATCCGGGCGGGAATGAAATGACCAAAGATGACCATCAATATGGCGATGCCGCGCAATGCGTCGAGCGACGGAATTCGGCCAGCATCCTGCTTTAACGCGGGCGCTGGCGCTGAGCCCGGTACAAGCGACGGGTATGTTTCTGAAGACATGCAGCGTCACCCAACCGACAATCTGACGAAATGCATCGCGCCTGGAATGAGCCCGACATCATGGCTTTAGATGTTATCCCGCATGAAAGCCATATTTCACAATCCGTGAAAACGATATAGTTTCCGGATGTTTCGTACCCCGTGCCCCCTCCAATGACGGCATCGTCTTCATCGTCCATGAAATTGCTCTACGTCGTCACCGAGGACAAGGCCTTCCTGTCCCACCGGCTTCCGATGGCCCGCGCCGCTCGCGATGCGGGTTTTGACGTTCACGTGGCGGCTTCTGTCGGATCGAATGCCGATGCGATCCGTTCCGAGGGCTTTACGATACACTCCATGCCGCTGCGACGCGGCGGCCTGTCGCCGTTCGGCGCGATCTCGACCATCATGGCGCTGCGCCAGATCAAGCGCGATCTTTCCCCCGCGATCGTGCACCATGTGGGCATGCAAATTTGCGTGCTGGGAGGGATCTCGTCACTGGGAATGACGACGCCACAGATCAACGCGATGACCGGGCTCGGTTACGCGTTTACGTCGACAACCGCGAAGGCGCTTTTTCTCCGGATCGTTATCGCGATCGCGCTCCGCTTCTTTCTCAATCGGGATCACGCGGTCTTTCTCGTACAAAATCCGGATGACCGCGCCGCCCTTGAGACAATTGGCATTGCTCCCCGCCGCCTTGCTCGCATCCCGGGCTCGGGTGTGGACACAGACAAGTTGATGCCGATGCCCGAGCCCGACGGCCTCATCACCGTGGGGTTTGCCGGGCGGCTGCTCACTGCCAAAGGCATTCGCGCGCTGGTTGCGGCGCACCGGATCCTGCGGACCCGGGGTGAGGATATCCGGCTCCTGATCGCCGGCACTCCGGATCCCGCCAATCCTGATTCAGTAACGCTTGAAGAGGCGCAGCAATGGGGCCGTGAGCCGGGCATCACATGGCTGGGGCAGGTCAACGATATTGCTTCGCTATGGCGCGACTCTCATATCGCAGCCCTCCCGTCTCATCGCGAGGGACTGCCCAAGAGCCTGCTCGAGGCAGCCGCCTGCGGCCGGCCCATGATTGCGACCGATGCCCCCGGCTGCCGGGAAATCGTGAAACATCAAGAAACGGGCCTGCTGGTGCCGATTGAGGACCCACAGGCGCTGGCCAGCGCAATAAGTGAACTGGCGGGCTCGCAAGAGTTGAGAGCCCGCTTTGGAGCAGCGGCCCGGCAACTCGTCGTCGACAAGATGTCGGCTCAGGCCATCGGCGCGGCGACTGTTGCCCTCTATGAAGAGCAGTTGCAGCGCATTCGATAGCCTTAGCTACCGTTGCTCCAGCGGTACAAAATTGCGCACCTCGCACTTGTCATTGATGACCGCAGGCCGCCAGTTGGCAACGGTTTCGCCCTTCAGAAAGAACGTGAAGTAACGCTGTTCGTTGCCAAAGTTAGCGCGTGAGCAAACCGTCCATTTTTCGGGCCCCGACTGCGCTTCATTCGGCCCGACGTTGGAAATCTCCGAAGGACCGACCTGCTTCATCGATTGTGTAATGCGCTGGATCTCTCTGAAGATGACCTGCTGTTGCCGGGAGTCCGGCTGGGGGTCCGCCTGAACGGAGTCCTGCACGTCGAAAAAGAACGTACACCCGCTAAGCAGCGCAGCCGCGAGCAGCATTTGAAGCAACCGAATAGCCACCAAAGCTACTCACTCCCCGACATTCCGGTCGCCTTACTATCGCTTTGACGTGCCGATGAAAAGCGCCGTCAGGGGCTTGAAAAAACGCCCCGCCTGACAGGGAACAGCCCAGCCCATGATTTATGAGAACCGTTGCAGGCCTGAGGACGTTGTCACGTCTTCCGAGTTTGACTAAACACTCCGCAGCCATGCACGCATTACATAAGTCCTCGCACCGGCAACCATATGAGAATTCATGCCTGATCGTCCGCCCAGCAATGTCGACCCCGCGGTTGCCGCCGGATTCGGCCATGAATGGTCGACCTTCCGTCAGGGAGACGATGCATTTTCAGCCGACGACAGGGCAGCCATCTTTGAGTCCTATTTCCATATCTTCCCCTGGGACCGCTTGCCTGCCACCGCGGTCGGCATGGATGTCGGATGCGGCAGCGGCCGGTGGTCCGTCATGGTCGCTCCTCGCGTCGGACACCTCCATCTTCTCGACGCAAGTGCCGATGCGCTGAATGTCGCTCGCGCGAATCTGGCCGCGGCAAAGAACGTAACGTTTCATCATGCCAGCGTTGGGGAACTTCCCCTGCCGGACAGTTCGCTCGACTTCGCTTTCTCGCTGGGCGTGTTGCACCATGTGCCCGACACTCAGGCCGCGATTTGCGAGGTCTCCACGAAACTCAAGCCGGGCGCGCCCTTCCTGATCTATCTCTATTATGCCCTCGACAACCGGCCGGCCTGGTATCGCGCGCTCTGGAAATTCAGCAATCTCTTCCGGGTTGTGATCTCGGCTCTTCCGGAAAAACCGCGACTGTGGATCAGCCAGATCATTGCGGTGATCGTTTACTGGCCGCTCGCCCGCCTTGCTGCTCTTGTCGAGCGGCTCGGATTCTCCGCCGCAGCCCTGCCGCTGGAATCCTACAAGCATCGCGCCTTCTATGTCATGAGAACCGACGCCTATGACCGGTTCTGCACGCGCCTTGAACAGCGCTTCACGCGCGCGCAGATCAACGACATGCTGACAGCCGCAGGATTTCAGGACATCCGCTTCTCGGAACGCGTGCCCTACTGGTGTGCCATCGGCATCAAGCGCTGACCGGATGGCCTTCATTTCATGAATCCATTGCTGACCATCGCAACGCCGCTAGCAGCCTGCATCCTCTGCTCAGTACTGATTGTCGTGCTGCACCCTCTGCTGGAGCGCTACGCGCTGGCACGGCCGAATGCGCGCTCGTCGCATAGCGTACCGACGCCGCAAGGCGGCGGCGCAGCGGTGATCATCGCAGTCATCACCGCGGTCACCGTATCGGCATCTGTTTTTGGCGCGGCGAATGTTTCTTCGCTGTTCGCGATCTTCGCTGCGACTATCTTGCTCGCCCTGGTCGGTGCCTACGACGACTTACGGACGATGCCAGTGGGCCCTCGTCTCCTGATGCAGGCGGTTGCCGTCGGCATGGTCCTCGCAACGCTTCCCGCTGAATTCCACCTTGTGCCGACCCTGCCCGTTTGGCTGGAGCGATCCCTGCTGCTGATCGGCGGACTGTGGTTCGTCAATCTCGTCAACTTCATGGACGGTCTCGACTGGATCACCGTCGCGGAGACCGTTCCTGTCACGGCTGCGCTCGCGCTGTTCGGCTTCTACGGCGAACTATCTCCCGGCCCGACCATTGTCGCGCTCGCGCTCTGCGGCGCGATGATCGGTTTCGCGCCGTTCAATAAGCCTGTCGCGAAACTCTTTCTCGGCGATGTCGGCAGCCTGCCGATCGGTTTGCTGATGGGATGGTGCCTGCTTCAGCTTGCCGGACACGGCCACCTGCTCGCCGCGCTCCTGCTGCCGCTGTACTATCTTGCCGACGCGACGATCACGCTCTTTCGGCGCCTGATGAGGGGGGAAGCGGTTTGGATCGCTCACCGGTCTCATTTTTACCAGCAGGCGACAAACAACGGCTTCAGCGTGACGCAGGTCGTCGGCGAGGTCTTTGTCCTGAACATCGTTCTCGCAGCTCTTGCCGCCGTGACGATCTGGCTGAAATCGCCCTATGTTCAGGGAATGACGCTTCTCTTGGGGTTAAGCGCCGTGGCGCTGGTGCTCAGCCGGTTCTCTCGGCAACGAGAACCGCTCGGCTAGATTAAGCGGCCCCGCTCTTGAATTCCGGGATCGCGTCCTTCAACACACCCACAATGATGTTGCGCTGTTCGCTGGCTACGGCTTTTTCCAAAGTCGACAGCCATCTTTGCAGCGTATCGAGCGGCGGCTCATTGGGACGCGCCGCGACGATTCCCGCGATGCCGATTTCAGCGGTTGGCTCTTCATGGGCAAACAGAATCTCGTTCAGGCGCTCACCCGGTCGGACGCCAGTAAATACGATTTCGATGTCGTAGCCCGGCTGGAGACCTGAGAGCCGGATGATCCGTTCGGCGAGATCCACGATCTTCACCGGCTGCCCCATGTTCAGCACGTAAACCGATACGTCGGGCCGCACCGGATCAAGCGCGTGGGTTGCTGCTGTCACCACCAGATCGCACGCCTCGCGAATGGTCATGAAGTAGCGGACCATGTCGGGGTGCGTCACGGTCACCGGCCCGCCGGCTTCGATCTGTGCCTTGAACTTCGGCACCACCGATCCGTTTGAGGCAAGGACGTTGCCGAAGCGAACCGAAATGAGCCGCATCGGCGCCTTGCCGTTTGCCTTATGCATCAGATCCCGGTCGAGCGCCTGACAGTACATTTCGGCGAAACGTTTGGTCAGACCCAGCATCGAGACCGGCTCGATCGCCTTGTCGGTGGAGATCATCACCATCGCTTCGGCGCCGGCGCTTACCGCCGCATCTGCAACGTTGACGGTGCCGAAGATGTTGGTCTTGACGCCCTCGCCCCAATCGCGCTCAAGGATCGGAACGTGCTTCAGCGCTGCCGCATGAAAGACGATGTCCGGCTTGAACTCGGTCATGAGATGCACGATGCGCCCACGGTCGCGAATGTCGGCGATGCGACCTTCGATCACCGCTGTAGGAAATTTGGCAATCAAGCCTTCCATCACCGCGTGAAGCGCGGGCTCTGCATTCTCGACAATGAGCAGCCGCGACGCACCGAACGTGACGACGCGATCGCAGATCTCCGACCCGATGGATCCGCCGCCACCGGTGACGACGACAGACTTCCCCCTCACGAAGCTTTCGAGGCGCTGATAGTCGATCTTCACGCTCGGACGCAGCAGCAGATCCTCAACCGCAACCGGTGCGAGACGTGGCGCCTCGCCACTCCCCTCAAGCGACGGCAGACGGCTGACGGTCAGTCCAAGTTTGCGTGCTCGCGTCAGCACCGATTCCGGGGACGCATCCGCCTCGAACGCCGACGGCATCATGATCAGGCGCTCCAGAGGTCTCTCCCGGCGCGAGAAATCATCGACGATATCCGCGAGATCATCGATCGCGCCAAGCACGGGAATGCCGCGGATCGATTGCCCCCGATCCGAGATGGATGGGGACAACACGCCGACCGGCCATGTCCGCTTCACCGCGCCGCTCTCGATACCGCGCAGCAACACCTCGGCATCGGCGGCGCGCCCGACCAGCAGCGTCGGCGCAGCGTCAAGGCTGCGTGCCTGGTTCAGCGTTCGCGTGTAGCGGAAATAGCGATAGGCAATGCGCAGGGCGCCAAGCGCGAAGTTCTGCAGGAACCAATAGATAATGATCGTCGTCTTGCCGAAAAAGAACGTGCCATAGACGTTCGGCGCGATGAAAATATAGTCCAGCACCAGCAGCATCAGCGCCAGCACCGTTGATGCTTTCACGATGTTGAAGAAGTCCGGCAGCGAGATGAACCGCCACTTGGTCGTCGTCAGCCGGAAAACGTAACAGACCACGATGCTGAAAAGGACGAAGTACGGCAGGATACGAAGCAGCAGCGGCAGGCGCTCTACGAGGCCGCTGCCCTCAAATCTGAGATAAAAGCTCGCAACGACTGCGAAGATCGTTGCCAGCACGTCATGAATGATAATCAGCAGATTTCGCCAGGTGAGGCGCGGGACTCTGATTTGGGACAGTCCGGCCATGACTACGCCTGCCCCGCGTGTGCACCGCGCGTCTGCGCGCGCATGACCATGCCACCCGCAACTCCCACGGCCAGCACGTAGATCCAGCCCTCATGAAAGTCGAAGAGGTGCGAGTTCAGCAGTGAGCTGACAAAATTCTCAACGACAGCAACCAGACCTACCCAGGCTGCAAGTCCTGCACCCGTAAACATCTTCAGGTGCACAAACCACATCGCATACAACACGAAGACGCCTATCAGTCCCCACTGCACCGCCACATTGAGGGTCTGGTTGTGCGGATTGCCGATGATTTGAGCCGACGCGCCGGTTTGCCCCACCGCATCCTGAGTGAAAAGAGTTTTCGTCGAACCCGTTCCGTGGCCGGCAAGCGGCGCCTCCTCGACGAATTTGATCGACTTGCGCCAAAACTCGAGCCGCTCGCCCACAGAGGTCACAGCGTTCGAGTCACGATAATTCTGGTACTCGATACCAATCATGGCCGTTCGTATCCGCAGATATGGCGATGAGCTCCATGCAATCGCGCCGGCGGCAACGACAACAGCCATCAACAACAGAAAGCCGCGGCGGCTGAAGTGCTTCGCAGCAAAAACGACAAACAGCACTGGAATGCAGACGAATACCGTTCGCGAACTCGCCACAAACACCATGTTGGCCAGAAAACCGATGCCCAGAACAATCAGAACAACAGCCCAGATCTTCCCTTGCGCTCTCAGCAAGTAGACCGCGGCCCCGAACGCAGCAAACGCACAGAGCGCGAATTCCTGACTTTGCGCAATGTAGTTCTTGACCGGAACACCAACCGTGCGCATCGGATCGAAAGCCAGCCGGTGATCCATGAACATCAGCCAGGATGCCAGCATGACGGCCGTGCATGACGCGAGGAACGCGAGCGCAACCCAGAGGCCTCGTCCGGATTTCTCAAAGTGACGTATCAGGATCGGAATCGCTATCAGCTTCGCAACCGGGTTGATGCCCTGCAGGCGCGCGGCCCATGGAATGTCCGTCGACCACAACGTGCCGATGACGGCCAGCGCGAAAAGCAGAACCGGGAGAAAACAGGCCGGCCGCCGTAGCGTTTCGGTGAAATCGCGCAATTCGATCGTAGGAATCAACACCAGAAGCCAGACCACGGCAAAGATCGCGACGAGCGACGTCGACCATGGCAGCGAGGCCGCCATGAGGACCACGGCGATATCAGCTGCCTTGGTCCAGGCAGCCGTATTGCGCCAGATCGACGGCGAGACGCTTGTCGCGAGATTTGACGCGTTCGCGCTCATGCCTTGCCTTCTCGCGCGCGTTTGACCAGCGAGGTTGTGCTGTGCCCCGGCAGGATGTCGACAAGCACGATCTCACCGCCGTTGGCAGTGACGATCTCGTGGCCGACCACCTGCTCGCGGGTGTAATCTCCGCCCTTGACCAGCACGCTCGGCTTGATCTGCGTAATCAGTTCCAGCGGCGTGTCCTGTTCGAAGATCACGACCAGATCGACCGCCTCGAGCGCTGCAAGCACTTCGGCGCGTGCCCGCTCATCCTGCACCGGCCGCTCAGCGCCCTTCAGGCGCCGGACCGATGCATCGCTGTTGAGGCCAACAATCAAACGGTCGCATGCTGCGCGCGCCTGCGTCACCACACGCACGTGGCCCGGATGAAGAATATCGAAGCAGCCGTTGGTGAAGCCGACGCGCAATCCCTGCCCGCGCCACTCGGCAAGATGTTCATCGAGGTCCGCCGCGCTTGAAGCGATTTTCTCTTCCGCGGCGAGCGAGGCATGCGGCAGAATCTTCCGCCGCAATTCGGCAAGGGACACTGTTGCCGTGCCCGGTTTACTGACGGCCACCGCAGCCGCGGCAGTGGCGCAGCGCAGCGATGTGTCCCAATCCGTTCCTGCCGCCATCGTCACAGCCAGGACAGCAGCCACCGTATCGCCGGCGCCCGACACGTCGCGAACCTTCGCGGGCTGCGCCGGAACATGAATCAGGCTGCCGTCGCGGTGCGCCAGCGTCATGCCGTCTTCGCTCTGGGTCACCAGCACGGCTTCTGCGTCTGCGGTGCGCAACGCTTCGATAGAGGCATCGGCGATATCGGCATCGGACTGGATACGACGCCGTGTCGCCTCGGCAAATTCCTTACGGTTCGGCGTCAGCAGTGTGGCCCCGCGGTAGATCGCCAAATTCGCGCTCTTCGGATCAACGATCACCGGCTTGCCGAGCTTGCGTGCGGCGTCGATCACATTGCGGATCACCCGCGCGGTCAGCACGCCCTTGGCATAGTCCGAGAGCAGCACGATGTCTGCCCGCGGCAGCGCGCTGACGACCGCATCGATCAGCTTGCGTTCGGTGATTTCCGAAGCGGGTGCCGACAGCTCCCAGTCCGCCCGCAGCATGTGCGTCGAGAAATGCTCCGAGACAAAGCGCACCTTGCGTGTCGTCGGTCGCGCCGGATCGGTCACCAGAACAGGTTCGATCTGTTCTTCCTTGGCCAGTTCAGCCTTCAGCGTTTCGCCCGCGACGTCGTTGCCGATCAGCCCGACGAAAATGCACTTCGCACCGAGCGAGGCGATATTGCGCGCCACGTTGCCCGCACCACCCACGTTGATCTCGCTGCGCCGGGCCGCGATCACCGGCGCCGGCGCTTCCGGGGAGATGCGCGAGACTTCGCCATAGACGAATTCGTCCAGCATCAGGTCGCCGACGCAGAGCACTGTCTGGCGGACTATCGCTTGCGACAGCGCGTCAAAATCGAACATGAGAACGCTCTAGTGTCCCGAATCCGACGTTCGCTTTATTTTGCAGCGCCTTCCGCAGCGAACGTCGGATTCGAAAGGACACTAGATACCTATTAATTGCTAGTGGTCTTTTGGTTCTGGCATTCGCAAAAGAAACCGCTGCAACGGGATGCGAATGCCAGAACCAGACCACTAGATCCCTGTGACACGATCAGCGGTAGCGATCGGGCCGGTCGAGAAAATCCCTGACATAGCTGCCGACGGCGTCTTCCAGAGCCGTGAAGCCGCCATTGTAGCCTGCGCCGCGCAGATGATCGACCTCCGCCTGCGTGAAGTACTGATAACTGCCGCGAATTTGTTCCGGCATGTCGATGTATTCGATGTTCGGCTTGGCCCCGAGCGCGCCATAGGCCGCGAGAATAAGGTCCCGGAAGCTGCGCGCATGGCCGGTCCCGACATTGAAAATGCCGTTCACCGAGGGCGTCGCCAGCAGCCACATGATCACGCGCACCACGTCATCGACATGGATGAAATCCCGCCGCTGGTCGCCGTCCGCGATGCCGTCGCGATGCGACTTGAAGAGTTGCACCACGCGGCCCGACCTGATGTCGTCGAAGCGGCGCGCCAGCACGCTCATCATCGTGCCCTTGTGATATTCGTTCGGGCCGAACACATTGAAGAACTTGAGGCCTGCCCACTGCGGCGGCATCTTCCCGCCCTTGGCCACACGTTCGACCAATGCCGTGTCGAACAGGTGCTTGCTCCAGCCGTACAGATTCATCGGCCGAAGCTTCTTCAGGGCGGCCAGGGAGCCATCATCCAGAAAACCCTGCTCACCATCGCCGTACGTTGCGGCCGAGGACGCATAGATGAACGGGACAGAGTTGGCCGTGCACCAGTCCAGCAGGCGCATCGACAGGCGGAAATTGGTTTCGATGACGAGATCGCCGTCGGTCGCGGTGGTCTCCGAGATCGCGCCCATATGGACGACGGCATCCAGCTTGCGCCCGTTCAGCCATTGCATCAGTTCCGCTGGCGAAACCACGTCGGCAAGCTGGCGCTTGGCGAGATTGCGCCACTTGCCATCAGACCCGAGAAAGTCGCACACGGCCACGTCCGCGCGGCCCGCATCATTGAGGGCAGCGACGATGTTCGATCCGATAAAACCGGCTCCGCCGGTCACCAACAGCATGAAGGAATCCCGCCCTATTAGCGCGGGTCACCTTTGCCTCACTCCTGCCCCCCAGGCAACTCACGTCCATGGGCTTGGTGAAGGCAGAGAATGAGGTAACGCCGGAGAAAACGCATCTGGACGCCGCGCGGGGGACGCGGTAACCGGCTGATCGTCCACAATTCTCCGGACCGGGATCGGTGCGCTCTAAAACCCTTCAATAAATGAATATAAATTCATTTCTAAGCGATATCGGGGTAACGCCCGATCCCTCGGAAACCAGCCCGGTTCTGGTGGTTCCGTATATGTGGATCGGCGACTTCGTGCGCGGGCATACGGTGGTCCGGGTGCTCAAGGAGCGCTGGCCCAATCGGCCGGTGGATCTGCTGGTCACCAGCCTCTGCGCGCCCCTTGTCGACTACATGCCCGGCGTCCGCAAAGGCATCGTCTGGGACCTCCCGCGCGGGCAACTCGCCCTGAAAAAGCAATGGGCGCTGGCGGAGCAGTTCCGCGCCGCCGGTTACGGCACCGCGCTGGTGATGCCACGGACCTGGAAATCCGCCATCGCGCCGACGCTGGCAGGTATCCCCCAACGCACCGGATGGGTCGGAGAGGTCCGCTTCGGCCTGATCAACGACTGGCGCTGGGGCGAGCGCAGCATGCCGCGCTTCATCGACAAGAACGCCGCCCTCGCCCTGCCCGCCGATGCCCCCCTACCAAAAGAATGGCCGGTGCCGCAGCTTGTGGTCCCACCGCGGGAAGTGACCGCCTGGCGACAGGCTAACAATCTCGGACAGACCGCCGCCGTGGCGCTTGCGCCGGGCTCGGTCGGCGCCTCGAAGCGCTGGACCTACTATGCCGAGGCGGCGCGGATGTTCGCCGAGCAGGGCCTCGACGTATGGATCGTCGGAGGCCCCGGCGAAAAAGCCATCGCGACCGAGATCGTGAACTTTGCCGGCCCGCGCGTGCGCGATCTCACCGGCAATGACCTGCGCAACGGCATCATGGCCATGGCCGCCGCAAAAACCGTGATCTCGAATGACTCCGGCCTGATGCACATCGCCGCCGCGATCGGCACCCCGGCCATCGGGATTTTCGGCCCGACCAGCCCCTATCACTGGGCGCCGCTGAACGGCCTCGCGGCGACGATCAAGCGCGCCACCGACCTGCCCTGTCAGCCCTGTCACAAGCCGGTCTGCACCCAGAACGATCATCACTGCATGCGCGACATACCGGCCTCGCAGGTGGTGGAGACCGCGCAGCGCGTGATCGCCGAAGCCCGTTAATCTCGATAACCGGCCGCACTTGCGCCGTTATCGCGCTGTGACTACCACTGACGCCAACTTCAAACGACGCGGTGACATGTGAGCCAGGACCGGATCACGGCCCATTTCCAGAGTTCGCTCGACGGCCTCAGCAAGGCCGTGCAGAGCGCGGACCTGCGCGCGACAACGCACACCATTGCGCGCGCAGTCGCGGATGCGTTGAAAGCCGGCAACAAGCTGCTGCTGATCGGCAACGGCGGCAGCGCAGCAGATGCGCAGCACATCGCCGCGGAGATTGTCGGCCGCTACAAGCAGGAACGGCCCGGCTGGGCGGCAATCGCCTTGACGACAGATACTTCGGCGTTGACGGCCATCGCCAACGACTATGGTTTCGAGCAGGTGTTTGCCCGGCAGGTTCAGGGGCTCGCCCGTCGCGGCGATGTTTTGTTCGCGCTCACGACATCCGGCCGCTCGCCGAACATCATTGCCGCGCTCAAGGTCGCACGCGATCTCGGCGTCACCACCATCGGCTTCACCGGCACCAAGGGCGAAAGCATGCGCGCCTCCTGCGATCATCTGTTCGTTTCGCCCACCGACGATACGCCCGTGATCCAGCAGATCCACATGATGGCGATGCATGCGATCTGCGACGAGGTCGAGCAAGTGCTGATCAGCACGACAAAGACAAAATGACGGCGGGCGGCGCGATATCGAAACCTGCTGCGTTTCTCGACCGTGATGGCGTCATCAATCTTGACGACGCCTATGTCGGCACCCGCGACAGACTCCGGTGGATGCCGGGAGTCACGGACGCGATCAGAAAGCTGAATGACGCGGGTTATTACGTCTTCGTCTTTACTAACCAGTCCGGCGTCGCACGCGGCTTTTTTTCAGAGGACGATGTGCGCACGCTGCACAACTGGATGCGCGGCGAACTTATGCGTGACGGCGCACGGATCGACGATTTTCGCTACTGTCCGCATCATCCCGATGGCGTCGTCCCCCGCTACACGCGCGAGTGCAACTGGCGGAAGCCTCAAGCCGGCATGATCCTCGATCTCATGAAGCACTGGCCGGTCGCCAAGGCCCGCAGCTTCGTCGTTGGCGACAAGCAGCGCGACCTCGATGCGGGCAGTGCCGCAGGTATCAAGGGCTACCTGTACAACGGCGACAACCTGTCGGACTTCATTGACGACGTTCTGGCGAAGCAAACCGCTTAAGGTGTGAGCGGCAATCTCTGCCCGGCTTCAATGACGCGCTCGAACGACGGATAGACGTTTTTCCCGCCCACGACCGTAATCGATCCGTTGCCGACGGGGCCGGTCAAGCCGGGATCGGTCGCGAGGAACACCGCGATCAGCGGAACGCTGTAAGCCGCAGCAAGATGCAGCAATCCGGTATCGACACCGACAACGAGCGCTGCATTCGCGATCACCTTTGCTGTCACATCAAGCGGCTGGCGATCGAGGATGCGGCTACCGGGGATGGCGGCGGCCAGCCGAACGCAGCGCAGGCGTTCCGCCTCGTTGCCCCACGGCAGCACAACATCGATGCCCTGCCCGCGCAGCCACTTGCCAGTGCCGACCCAGTCGACTTCGCGCCACTCCTTCGTGGCACGCGATGTTCCATGCAGCAGCACCGCATAAGGCGCTGCGTTGCCCCTCGGTGGCTTGACCAGCCCGTAGTCTATCGCAGCATCCGGCGAATAACCGAGGCTCAATCCGGTGAGCGCTCTGTTGCGCGTCACCGCATGCTGATCGCGCGCGACGGCGTGCTTGACGTCATAGAACCACGACGCCGCCGGCTCCTTGATGCTCGATGCATCGTAGCCATGGCGCTCGCCCGATGCCGTGCGCGCGATCAATGCAGAGCGGATCAGGCCCTGCGTATCGATCACCTTCTCGGCCTTGACCGCTTTGAGTTTTGCCTTGAACGCGGAAATCTCGCTCCAGGTCTCGCCGCGAAGCAACTGGGAACGCCAGCGCCGTGTGGAGACCGGGATCACTTCGCTCACAGCAGGATGAAGCCGCGCGAGCGGGGCGAATGCCTCCTCAACCACCCATGTCAGTTGCGCATTTGGGTAGCGCCGCCGCGTATCCGTCACCGCCGGCATATGATGCACCACGTCGCCGAGCGACGATGTCTTGATGAACAGAATACCGTGCATCGGCGTGATGGGCCTTGAACTCTTGAATGCGCGTTACGTTTTGGAAACCATAAACCGCGTTCCTGAGGGAAAATCCAAGGGATTTCCCGAGAAAGTCCGGCCTTATACCCCATTTCCATCGTTTCTCTGCAAGCTTCCGGCAACAAGTTCGCTTCACATTCCGCGCCAGGTCACGAAAAGATATGGCGCGAGAGACAGGCGCGGAAGCAATGCGGATTGGAATGCCATGACAGTCTTGGTCACCGGAGGCGCAGGTTACATCGGCAGCCACACGGTTCGTGCGCTGGTCGATGCAGGCGAAAGCGTTGTCGTGGTCGACAATCTCTCGACCGGTTTCTCGCAGTTCCTCCCCGAAGGCGTGCCCCTGTTCATCGGCGACGTCGCGGACGAGAATCTCGTCGAGGGCGTGATCGCTGCGCACAACGTCAGTTCGATCATCCATTTCGCAGGCTCGGTGGTGGTGCCGGATTCGATGCGCGACCCGCTCGGCTATTACCGCAACAACACGATGACCACGCGCAACCTTCTGAACGCCGCGGTCAAATGCAACATCAGCCGCTTCATCTTCTCATCGACAGCCGCGGTTTACGGCAATCCGGAGCAGATGCCCGTGGCCGAAGAAGCGCCGACACGCCCGCTGTCGCCCTACGGCTCATCGAAGCTGATGACCGAAATCATGCTGCACGACGTCGCCTCCGCCCACGGGATGCATTACGTCGTGCTGCGCTATTTCAACGTCGCCGGCGCTGACCCGGAAGCCCGGATCGGTCTCGCGACGGTCGGTGCGACCCACCTCCTGAAGATCGCCGTTGAAGCGGCGACCGGCCAGCGCGCCAAGATCGACGTGTTCGGGACCGACTATCCGACGGTCGATGGAAGCTGCATCCGCGACTTCATCCACGTCAGTGATCTGGCGCAGGCGCATTGCGCGGCGCTCGGCTATCTCGAAGGCGGCGGCCCTTCGGCGACCCTGAATTGCGGCTACGGCCGCGGTTATTCCGTGCTTGAAACCATTGAAGCAGTCCGCCGCGCGTCCGGCCGCAACTTCGCGGTTCAGTACGCCGACCGCCGCCCCGGCGACATCATGACCATGATCGCGGACACGGCGCGCATTCGGGCCACGCTGAACTGGACGCCGCAATACGACAATCTCGACACCATCGCCCGCCATGCGCTCGCATGGGAGGAAAAGCTGCTGGCGGACCGGCTCCGGGACGGCCGGCAGGCGGTTTCGGCATAGTGTAGAATTGACCAAAAAGCCCTGATTTCGCTTGAAAATCCGGTCCATAGCGGGCAAGAGACGGACATCGCAGAAACCCTGACGGGGCGCTAGTGTCCCGTATCCGACGTTTGCTTTGTTTTGCAGCGTCTTCCGAGCAAACGTCGGATACGAAAGGACACTAGCAAACGATGATTCTAGTGATCCTTTGGTTCCGACATTCGTAAAAGTACCTGCGAAAGACGTGATACGAATGTCGGAACCGGATCACTAGTTGCGCCGGGCGTCAATGGAACGCGGATGACCGAGCTTCCACGAAAAATCACTGACGACCCTTATGGGGCGGCTGCCCTTATTCGCCGCCTGATTACCGAACAGGGCCTCCAGCACTGGCGGCGCTATACGGTCGCCTTCGTCCTGATGGCGTTGTCCGCCGGCGCGACAGCCGCGTCCGCCTGGCTGCTTGGCGAAGTGATCAACCAGACCTACGTCAATCGCAGCATCAACGGCATCGTGATGCTGTCGCTGGCGATCATCGTTCTGTTCACGCTCAAGGGCGCAGCGACCTACGGTCATACGGTCATCCTGTCGAAGATCAGCAACGCCATCCTTGCCAGCAATCAGCGCCGGCTGTTCGCGAAACTGATGCGCGAGAATGTCGGGTTCTATTCCGAACGCCATTCGTCCGAGTTCCTCGCGCGGCTCACCGCAGGCGCGCAATCCGTGACCCAGGTTCTCAGCCTCCTGATCAACGCCGTCGGCCGCGATTTCCTGTCGCTGGTCGGGCTGGCCGCCGTGATGGTGATTCAGGACCCCTGGATGTCGCTGTCCGGGCTGCTGATTGCACCCCCTGCGTTGTTCGTCATCCGCAAGCTGGTGAAAAGGATCAAAGGCCTCGCACACAACCAGTTCACCGGCACGGCGGACATTCTCGAAACCATGCAGGAATCACTGCAAGGCATCCGCACGGTCAAGGCGTTCACGCTTGAAGACACCATGCAGGCGCGGATCGACCGGAATATCGGGATGGTTGAAGCCAACGCCAACAAGATGGCGCGGGTCCAGAGCCGATCCAGCCCGCTGATGGAAACCCTCGGCGGCTTCGCCATCGCCGGTGTCCTGATGTATGGCGGCTATCGCATCATCGCGACCGGCGCGACGCCGGGACAGTTCTTCTCGTTCATCACCGCGTTCCTGCTGGCCTATGAACCGGCCAAGCGGCTCGCCCGCCTCAACATCGAGCTCAACAGCTATCTGATCGGCGCGCGCAAGCTGCTCGAGATCGTTGACAGCCCGGCGAGCGAGCCGGACGACAGCGACAAGCCCGCATTGCAATTGACCGAAGCAAAGGTCGAATTCCGCGATGTCACTTTTGCCTATCGCGGCAACGAGACCGTGCTCAACCGCATGAGTTTTGTCGCCGAGCCCGGCAAAATGACCGCGCTGGTCGGCCCGTCCGGCGGCGGAAAATCCACCGTGCTGGCGCTGCTGCTGCGGCTCTACGAAGCCAAGTTCGGCGCGATCGTCATCGACGGGCAGATCATCTCCGACGTGTCGCGGCGCTCGTTGCGCCAGCAGACCGCCTATGTCGGTCAGGATGTCTACCTGTTTCGAGATACCATTCGCGAGAACATCGCGTTCGGCAAAGCCGGAGCGTCGGACGAGGACATCGTCAACGCCGCGAAGGCCGCCTGCGCCCACGATTTCATCATGAGTTTCCCGCTCGGCTACAACACGCCGGTCGGCGAACACGGCACGCAACTCTCGGGCGGACAGCGCCAGCGCATTGCCATCGCCCGTGCGCTGGTGAAGGACGCGCCGATCATCCTGCTCGATGAAGCCACCGCTGCGCTGGATTCCGAATCCGAGAAACAAGTGCAGGAAGCCATCGAGCATCTGTGCCAGAACCGCACCACCATCGTCATCGCGCACCGCCTGCACACCATCATGCATGCCGACCAGATTCTGGTGGTCGAGAACGGCACCATCGTCGAAACCGGGCGTCATGACGACTTGCTGCGGCGCGGTGGACGCTACGCCTCGTTCTTCCGCTTGCAGCATCGTGATGCCAATCCGCTGGCTCCCGTCGCCGCCAGCGCGTAAGATCGCCTCTCCCGCCTCGTTGCCCTCCCAGACACCGGAATCCCCATGAGCGCCAGCTTCGTCATTCCCGCACTCACGCAACCGTCCATTCCTGTCGCCGGTGAATCGAAATCCTTCCCGGTGCGCCGCATCTGGTGCGTGGGCCGCAACTATCTCGAGCACATCCGCGAGATGGGCAATGACGAGCGCCAGCCGCCATTCTTTTTCGCCAAGCACGCCGACATGGTGACGCGTGACGGCGCCACGATCCCCTACCCGTCGCTGACGAAGGATTTCCAGCACGAGGTCGAGCTGGTCGTTGCGCTGAAGAGCGGCGGCGCCAACATCGATCCGACCAAGGCGCTCGATCACGTCTATGGCTATGGCGTCGGCATCGACCTGACCCGCCGTGACCTGCAGATGGCGTCGCGCAAGAAGGAGCAGCCCTGGGAGATCGGCAAGTCGTTCGATTTCTCCGCGCCCTGCGGCGCGCTGCGTCCCGCCGCCGAGATCGGCCATCCCGTGAAGGGCAAGATCTGGCTCTCGGTCAACGGCACCGAGAAGCAGAAGGGCGATCTTTCCGAGATGATCTGGAACGTCGCGGAGATCATCGGCAAGCTCTCGCTGCAGGTCTCGCTCGGCGCGGGCGACATCATCCTGACCGGCACCCCCGCCGGCGTCGCAGCGCTCCAGCCCGGCGACAAGATCGAATGCGGCATCGACGGCATCGGCACGCTGAAAGTCGCGATCGGCTGAATCTCCCTACGCTGATTTTGCTGCGATGGCAGACGCCGTCGCAGCGCCGCGCGGCATTTCGCCGATGACATTGCGAAGCCTGACGCGAAGCGGCCGCTCGACCAGATAATACAGCACTGCCGCAGCGGCCACACAGACACAGATCGCGAAAGCATAAACCGCGATGGCAGTCATCGGCCCCATGGCCGCGAGCCGCTCCGGCTTGAAGACGATGCCGAGCGCCCGCAGCACCGGGAAGTGAACCATATAGAGCGAGTATGAAATCTCGCCGAGCCAGACCATCGGCGCCAGTGAGAACAGCCGCGTGGTGACGCCGCTCGACATCGCAAGCGCCGCGATGAACACCGCAAGCAGTGCGATCAGCGCGAAATCCGGCACGCCGAATGACGGCAGGACCAGAAACGCAGCGAGCGCCATCATTGCAGCCGCGTCGTTAAGAGCAGACCTGCTTTCAAGCTTACGGCGCAACACCGCATAACGGCACAGAGCCGCGCCGCAGACGAACGATCCGGCAATCCGCACCAGTGCCGACGGCGCGATCCATGCGCCGGAGAGTCCCCACCCGGCCAGCGAGAAGATCAGCGCCGCAGCGCCGAGACTTGCAACCGCAATCACCAGCAACATCCGCGGATCCCGGACTCGGCCGAGGCCATAAGCAACCAGCGGGAAACAGAGATAAGCGAACCACTCGGCGCTGATCGACCATGACGGCACATTCCAGCTCATCTGATCGGTCACGCCCCAGGCGTGCACCAGCAAGAGCTGCCACGGCAGCGCGCCAAACGTGAAGGCTTCCGGCGACCGGAGATTCAAACCGAGCCGCCCGGCGCTTAACACGATGATCACCAGCGCTGCCAGCACCGCGATGTGCACCGGATACAGCCGGATGAAACGATGCCACATGAAGATCGCAAACTTGCGCCCCGTGAGCCGCTCCATGCTGTCGAAATAGACATAGGTCAGAATGAAACCCGACAGCAGGAAAAACAGGTCGACGCCGAGATAACCCCGCGACACCGCGCCGATATGCGAGAGGCCGATAGGAATGTTCTGGTCCGCGTGCAGGAACAGCACGAGAAACGCGGCCAGCGCACGGATGCCGGTGAGCGAGGCGATCGCCGGTTTTGCCTGCGTGCTGGCCGTTTCCGTCATCCGGTCACGCCCCGAGCTGCTTTTCGACCGCCGCCGCAATGGCAAGCAGCCTGCGGTCGCCGCCATGGCGGCCGATCAGCATCAGGCCGACCGGCAGCGTGTTGCCGAGCCGGATCGGCAGCGAGATCGCGCAGGTGTCGAAGAAATTCCAGATCGCGGTGTTCATCAGCGCCTGAACGTTGCGCTTGTTGAAGCTCTCCATGGTGGATACTTCGTCCATGGTGGGCGCGACGATCTGCACCGTCGGCATCACCAGCACATCGACTTTGTCGAACACCGCATCCATCTGCGCGATGCCGCGCTCGCGGTCGCGCAGGGCGAGAATGTAATCCGCCGCGCTGATCTTCTCCGAGCGCAGCAGGCGCGCCCGCACGTTCGGATCGACGCCCTCGCCCGCTTCCGCCAGCAGCGTGCGGTGAATCGCATAGGCCTCCGGCGGGGCGACACCGCCGCGTTCGTTGGCGGTGTGCATGATGCTCAATGCATCGAGAGTGATGTCGGCGGCCTTCCAGTGGGAGCCGAGCTTCGCCAGCGCCAGCGGATAGGCCTTGCCGACGGTCTCGTCGAGGCCCTCGATGGGATAACCCTGCACCAGGCCGACACGCACATCGCCCAGTGCAGGCGGCGACAGCGGCGATGGGGCCTCACCGGCCAGAATGGCGTCGGCATTGGCGCAATCGGCGACGCTGCGCGCGATCGGCCCGATCGAATCCAGCGTGAACGACAGCGGAAATGCGCCGGTGCGCGGCACGCGCTTCACGGTCGGCTTGAAGCCGGTGACGCCGCAGAACGCCGCCGGGATGCGGGTCGAGCCGCCGGTATCGGTGCCGATGGCGATTTCGCCGATATCGTCACCGATAGCCACCGCCGCACCGGAGGACGAACCGCCTGGCACGCGCTTGCGGTCCGCCGGATTGCCCGGTGTACCGTAATGCGGATTGGCGCCGAGGCCGGAATAGGCGAACTCGGTCATGTTGGTTTTCGCGGCGATGACCGCGCCCGCCTCGCGCAGCCGCGTGACAATGGCAGCATCCGCCGCCGCGGGCTTGCTGCGCGCCGGAAGCACTTTCGATCCGGCGCGGGTGACCTCGCCCTTGACGTCGAACAGATCCTTGATGGTGATGACCGCGCCGTCGAGCGGGCCGCGCGAACCGCCGGATTTGATACGTGCGTCGGCAGCATCAGCCGCCTTGCGCGCGTCGTCCGCATAGACGCTCAGGCAGGAGCGCGCGCCTTCCCCGGCGGGATCGGCGATTCTGGCAAGGGCTTGTTCTAGGCGGTCGCGAGATGAGGCTGTCATGGCTTCTTTTTGCTTTGCGGGAACGGGGCCGGGAGAATGTATTTTTCGCGCGCAGAAGGCAATGCCTCTAAAATTTCGCATTCGCCCGACACATCGCGCGAAACCTCACGCAAACACGCGCCATCGCCCCTGTTGTTATGACGGCGCGGGGGCGCCCGAAGCTCTCGTTCGTTCCTCCCTCAAAATGAGGGCGCGCGGAACGCCGGATGCGCGAGCGCATCCGCAGCCCCGTGTGCAAAAGTGAAAAGCACACGAGCCTAGTCGCCACGGTCACGCCGGTTGCATCCGGCGTTCCGCACGCGGTGGGGCTCCGGCTTGTTTCGTGCTCTCCCCGGCAACGCCCGCAGGCTGACGCCGTCGTCTCCGCGGTACTTTTCTCCTCCGGTCGGAGGTGAAAAGAGCAGACCGGATTTCGCAGGACCACACGACTTGGGCCGGCGCGGACGCGCGGACGTATAACGTGTCGCCACGTTAAACTCCCGCGCACAGCGTGGTTCGTCAGCGCTGGCTCGGATGACTCACACGCCCTTTGTACAAGGAACGCGCCCTGTCATCCTCGTTCGCGCCTGACGCTGCCGCGCCACCGCATCCCGCCCCGCGTATCGTGACGATCGCGAAACGCCCCTCATCAACGGGGCGGGACACGCCGAACATAAGAGAGGTTTGGAGGGCGGGGATACGTATCCCCATCACGAAATGTTTCGGCGTTCCGGGGCCTGGACAACCAGACGACATACGGGATTCCGAGCGGTCCCGATTGCGCTTCGTTTCATCCCGGCTAGACTGCCCGCGTTTTCAGCCGCCCGCTCAACCATGCGGGCATTTTTTAGTTATTTAACGGGGCACGCATGACCGACCAGACACTCGAAGATCGCGTTCGCAAAATTATCGGTGACGAGACACTGAGCGCCGCCGCAAAAGATGAGGCGCTTTCGAATCTCATAGACATACGAATCGATCAGTTCGGGAATTTCATCTTCGTGCGCAAAGGCGCACCGCTCGACGCCAGAGACCTGACGTCCTTCGACCGGGTCAACGTCACCGAACTCAGGGATCGCAAGCGTCCTGCAAAGAGGACGCGGTTTCTCAACAAACTGAACTCGCCCTACAAGGGTCCGATCATCCTGGCGGAAGGAGATTCCTGGTTCGAGTATCCATGGCCCAACATCCCGGACCTGATCGACCGCGCCGGAGACAAATACGCGGTTCTGAGTCTGGCAAGGGCCGGAGACACCTGGAGCGACATCCTCGATCAGGACAGCAATGTGGGCCTCCCGAAAAGATATCCGGACGGAACATTGATGGGCCTCTTTCACACACTGAATGAGGCGACCCCGAAGCTCTTCCAATACGTGATGATCAGCGCGGGAGGTAACGACCTCATCGGCAACCTGAAAGACTGCGTTTATGATTTCGACCCGAACCGTCCCGGAGACGAGTACATCAGGCACAAAGGGGACATCGAGAGACCGGGATTCGACGACGTATTAGGCGCGGCCATCCACCGTTACCGCGAAGCGACCAGCAAGGTGGTGGCCGGTGGCAGGCCAGTTATCCTGCATACCTACGACTATCCAAATCCGAAACTGAACGGCCAGTACATCGGCTACCAGCTCAAAAAATTTCACAAGATCGAAGGCGAAGGGCTGATGAGGCAAATCCTCAACCAGATGATCGACCTGTTTTACGGCGGGCTGAAGCAGATCGCGGATGCGTCGAACGGGAAGATTCATTTGATCGATTTCCGCAACACGATCGGAACGGACGATTACGTTGCGGGCCCGGACGACAGCCTCTGGAACGACGAAATGCATGGCAACTGGGCCGGGTTCGAAAAACTCTGGAAGAAGATGGACAGTGAGCTGACGCCGATCTTCGCCAAGGCATGACGCAGCAGCCGCAGGAGCGGCAAGGTTTTCTAACCGGAGCCAGCACCATGCTCTCCTCCGAAATCGATGCCATCCGCGCGCTGCTGACGGCGAAGGCCCGGCCGGTCGGCTGGGCCGCACGCCGCGAGCGGCTGGACGAGATCGGTTCGGTGTGGCCGGTGGCCGACGACATCACACTGACAAGCGTCGATCTCGGCGGCGTGCCCGGCGAATGGTCGCTGGCGCCCGGCAGCGATGCCTCACGCGTGCTGATGTTCTTCCACGGCGGCGGCTACTGCTCCGGTTCGATCAAAAGCCATCGCCGCATGGTCACCGAAGCGGGACGCGCGGCGAAAATCCGGACGCTGGCGGTCGGCTATCGTCTTGCGCCGGAGCATCCGTTTCCCGCAGCGCTGGACGACGCGATGACCGCGTGGCGATACCTGCGCAGGCAGGCCTATCTGCCGTCGCAGATCGCCATCGGCGGCGACAGCGCAGGCGGCAATCTGACTGGCGTCCTGATCAACACGCTGCGCCAACAGGGCGAACACCCGGCCTGTGCATGGCTCACCTCGCCCTGGACCGACCTCACCATGTCGGGCAACTCGCTCGCGACCAAGGATGCGGTCGATCCGATCATCCACAAGGGCTATCTCGGCGAACTCGCCGACGCCTTCGTACCTGCGGGGATTGCGCGCAACGATCCGCGTATCTCGCCGCTGTTCGCGGATTTACGGGGTTTCCCGCCGGCGCTGGTTCAGGTCGGCTCGCACGAAACGCTGCTCGACGATGCGGTGCGCCTTGCGGCGGCGCTGGGCGCGGCCGATGTCGACGTGACGCTGGAAGTCTGGCCGGAGATGATCCACGCCTGGCCGCTGTGGAACGCGCATCTCGAACCCGGCCGCCGCGCGCTGGCGCAAGCCGGCGCGTTTATCCGCCGTCACATGTGACAGCCCTCGCGCGCTGATTGCGCTACGGCGTTTTTTGCCCGCGCAGGGCCCAGCGCACCAGCCCCCATGCGCTGCCGCCCGTCACCATGCCGACGACATAGATAATCAGGGCATGCACCGCCATCGGCGCACTGAACCTGATGCCGAGGAAGGACACCGTGACGCTCTGAAGATTCTGAAATGCAAAGATCAGGGTTCCCGCGACAAGAACAACAATCACAGCTGTGTTTAACCAGCGCATGGTTCGCCCCGCTTGAAATGAACTTGCTTGAAACTACCCCAAGTCGACCCCAAGTCGAACCGGTTGCAACCGGCCCGCCAAATTTAATCAAATCCCTACTTCTGCAACACCACGTTGGCCGCGCCCTTCTCGACCATATCGATGACCAGCAGCTTCACCGGCTCCGTGCCCTTGTTGGCGCCGAAATGCCACTGGCCGACGGCCTCCACAATGAAGTCGCCGGTCTTGAAGATCTCGGTCTTGCCGGTGTCGAGGTTGGTGACCTCGATGGTCCCCGCCTGCACATAACCGTAGCGCGGAAACGGATGCTTGTGCTTCGGCAGCACCGCGCCCGGCGGAATCTCGTAGGTCGAGACGATGACCTGCGCGTCCTTCTGCGGCAGCACGATCGGCTGGCCGCTCGATGTCACGGTCGTGGACATCACCGGCTTCACCACGACCTTGCTCGTTGCAGACTGCGTGTCAGCATACAGCGGCGATGCGGCCAGCAGCAGGCCGAGCGCGAACGGGAGGGATTTCATCGGAGCTTCCTTCGGCAGAATCGCGGCGCGCTCACTCATACACCATCACGCCGTCATCGACCTTGCCGAGACGCAGCGAGACGATGTCGAGCGCGTAGTTCTGATAAAGCTTCCACGGCCGCTTCGAGCCCTGCTTGGGCATCTTCGCCACCGCGCGCTGCACATAGCCCGAGGTGAAATCGAGCCAGTTCTCGCGCTGCACTTCGGGATCGGTGTTGCGCGGCGTGCACTGCTTGTAGCCGTTCTTGTCCATGTAATTGATCAGGCGGCAGACATACTCGCAGGTGAGATCGCACTTCAGCGTCCACGAGGCGTTGGTGTAGCCGAACGACGAGGCCAGGTTCGGCACGTCGGAATACATCATGCCTTTGTAGTTCAGGGTCTGCGCGAAATCGACCGCACGGCCATCGACGCTGACCTGCATGCCCCCTAACACCTGAAGATTGAGTCCCGTCGCGGTGACGATCAGGTCGGCTTCGAGTTCGCTGCCATCCGACAGACGAATGCCGTTCGGCGTGAAGGTGTCGATGGTGCTGGTCACCACCGAGGAACGGCCCTCCTTGATCGACTTGAACAGGTCGCCGTCCGGCACGAGGCACAGCCGCTGCTGCCAGGGATTGTAGCGCGGCGTGAAATGGGTGCCGATGTCGTAATCCGGCCCGAGCGCATGGCGCACGCCGCCGAGGATGAGTTGCTTGGCGCGCTCCGGCTTGCGGCGGCAGAGCTGGAAGAAATACATGCCCCACAGCACATTGCGCCAGCGGATCGCATGATAGGCGAGCTTCGCCGGCAGCTTCGCGCGCAGCTTGTTGGCGAGCGCGTCCTCGGCGGGCCGCGCCACCACATAGGTCGGCGAGCGCTGCAGCATGGTGACGTGGGTAGCGGTCTTGGCCATTTCCGGCACCAGCGTCACGGCGGTGGCGCCCGAGCCGATCACCACCACGCGCTTGCCCGCGTAGTCGATGTCGCTGGTCCACTTCTGCGGATGCACGATGCGGCCCTTGAACTGGTCCGCGCCGGGGAATTCCGGCGAGTAGCCGCCCTCGTAAGAGTAGTAGCCGCTGCACATAAACAAGAAGCCGCAGGTAAAGCGCACGATCTCGCGCGCCTCGCCCCGCTCCGCCTCCACCGTCCAGCGCGAGTCCGCCGAGGACCACGACGCGCTCTTGACCTGATGGCTGAAACGGATCTTTCCGTCGATGCCGTTCTCGCGCGCGGTCTCGCGCACATAATCCAGAATGTGCGGGCCGTCGGCGATGGCCTTGGGCTGGGTCCACGGCTTGAACGAATAGCCGAGCGTATACATGTCGCTGTCGGAGCGGATGCCGGGATAACGAAACAGATCCCAGGTGCCGCCGATGGCCTCGCGGCCCTCGAGGATCGCGTAGCTCTTGCCGGGGCAATTCTGCTGCAGGTGATAGCCCGCGCCGATGCCCGAGAGGCCCGCGCCGACGATCAGCACATCGAAGTGTTCTGTCTTGATATTGGTCTTGTCGAGCATTTCGGTCTCCCTGACCGGGATTTGCGCGCAGGTGAATTGGAAATGCAAGCCGCCATGACCGGTTATCTGTACGTCGATCTTGTCAGTAGGATTTTTATCCTACATCAAGATCAACGAATGCAACGCGGTCGTTAAATGAGCGGATTGAAAGAGGTTCTCTGCTGGCGGCAGGCGATGGCCAGGCGGGCTGCATGTATTTCCGGTTATCCTCTTCCGCCGCTTAACTTCTGAGGACGTCCCATGATTGTCGCCGAAAGAACACTGACATTGAACCAATCCGGCAAAGATGTGCCGGTCGCTGTTCGTATTTTCCTGCCGTCAAAGGATGACAACGCTTGGGGTTGTCGCTGGGAAATTCAGTGGCCAGACCGGCTCAGAACGAGCGAAATCTTCGGGTATGATTCCGCGCAGGCGCTTTTGCATGCGTTCCAGTCGGTTGGATCGGAATTGTACGCAAGCGATGCCCACACGTCCGGAAGCCTGCGATGGACGGACCAGGGTTCCGGCTATGGTTTCCCCGTGCCTGGAATTATTCGTGATCGCTTGACCGGTGACGACGCAGAATATTTCTGACCTTCCTCCGCGCCCAGACAGCAAAAAGCCCCATCATTTCTGACGGGGCCTCGTGGGCCGATTCTAACATTCGCACCATATTGCGGCGGGCTTCCTTGCGAATGTTGGAATCAAAGGCCCACCGGCAGATATATTTCTAGTGGAGCTTTGGATTTGACATTCGCTTTGGGAAGCAGTCGCAAAAATGGAGCGAATGTCAAATCCGCTCCACTCGTGACGTCCGTTTCATTACATCCGTGAAACGAGCGAAAAGCTGGCTGCTGCAACCAGTACATCCGTGGATGCAGCGCCTGGCTCTTTTTCTTGTTCAGGCTTGCGCGACAACCGGTGTCCGGCTGCCGCGATCGGCCTTACAGAATCTGCAGGTTTTCTGCGCTGGTCTTGCCGCGCATCTTGTCAACCTTGGCTTCGTACGAAACCTTCTGTCCTTCGGCGAGGCCGGTCAGGCCAGCACGCTCGACAGCGCTGATGTGAACGAACACATCGGTGCCGCCATCGTTCGGCTGAATGAAACCAAAGCCCTTTTGGCCGTTGAACCACTTCACAGTACCAGTCGTCATAACAAACAATCCTTAGAGGCGCGTACATGCGCAGTTCCGCACGACGTCGCGCGGAGCATAATCCAATCTAGCGATGTCTTAGGGTAAGGAGCCGAAGGGGACCGAAAAGGTCCAAAGGGCGCTTTAACAAAAGCTGTGCCGCAGGTCGAATGCGAGGCTTGTAGCAGTTGCCGGCCTTAAAGCAACAACTCAATTGTGTTCGCGCGGCGGCGCAGGCGTTTAAGCGAGCAATGCCAGAGGCTTGGGCGCTGAAAATAACCCACGGGTGCCGCGGCATTTCCAGCTTAACGTGCGGAGTTAGCCTTAAAGCTCTCCCAGAAGATTCACTTCAACCAAGCAGCGAGGCAACCACGCCGAGCTGTCACTGCGCCTCTCTCGCGAGCCTGCGCGACGCCGCGAGGAGGGCCGTCCTCGCGAAGGAGATCAGGCGCATCCATAACGCGGCGACGCGATCTCTCCGCGTCGTCCCCGCCGACGGGTCCGGCTTCGCCGGCCCGAATGACAAGGCTCCAGCTGGGACCCATTGATCGCTAACGTAGCGATGTCGCGTCATCCTGAGGTGCGAGCCGCGCATAGCGCGCGAGCCTCGAAGGACGCGCGGCTGCCTGTTGCCGTCGTCCTTCGAGGCTCGCAAATGCTCGCACCTCAGACCACGCAGACAGTGTTCGGTAGCTATGGGTCCCCGCTTTCGCGGGGACGACATCGCAAGTGTTGCGCGATCGCGCATCGCCCACAGATCGTCATGGCCGGACTTGACCCGGCCATCCACGTCTACACTCACCCCATCGCAAGTAAGGCGTTGATCACCGGGTCAAGCCCGGTGATGACGATTGCGAGTATTGACGCATTATGCGCCTCTGAACTTCGATCCACCGATTCAAACGGCCGCTTGCTTCGTGCTCTCCCCGGTGATCGATCGCTTTGATTTGTCACCGTCGTTGTGACTGAGGATATGTCCCTCGCACGGAGTCCGGCACCATTGGCGAAACAAAAGTAACTCGCCACCGATTTAGTTTTTCCAGCTTCCTTCGATCACCGCGGGCTTCGATCAAATCCATAATTTCACGAGGTATCACCTCGGAGATTTCGGGGATATCAAGCTCTCCCAGAATAAGCTCGGAAGAGCTACTTTGGCGTCGAATTTGTATCAACCTATCCCGAATTACGTCCGGACTCGGCGGTATCGGAACGCCTATCCCGTTACGATTCAAAACGACAACACTCGAACTGAAATATGCCATTGGGTCGAGTAACACGAGATTTTCAGGGCAAAACAAACTCGACAATGGAAATAGATGCGGCTGAATTTTTCCTAACGAATTATTTCCACTTCGCTTTTTGTTCGTCTTAACAAGTTTTTCTATGACAAACCCATCGGCAAGGTTGACCCCTGATACAGAAGAGAAGCCCGCTTTGGCTGCAAGTTCGCATGTGTGACCCGGATGATAGAAAACATACAGCGGATAAGTTGCATTCCCATTCCGCGCGCTATCGCAAAGAGTTTCAGCTTGTAACCGCGAGCCAGAAACATGGAAGAGTTCACGATAAGAATGCCTTTTCCATGATTTCCCCTCTCCAAAAGCTCTTTTTGCTTGAACAAGTATGCGAAAGAAAGACGGAGTATGGGGGTTTACAAAATTCCATTCCATGTCAGCGCCAGTAACGCTTTCATCTGGAAACTCTACGAAAACCATTGGCTGACCAACGCTAATCAAGCTAGCCATCATAATATCTGTGATCGTCTCCTCTCTGAACCTTCTCTTCAACCGCTCTTCACGCTGCAAGAATCGGGAAACAAAATGAGGAAACTCGTTCGCAAATTTTACAAAGCATTCTCGCTCCGCTCATGAATTGTTATTCGAATGTGGAAGAACCGTCCCCTACACCACCGCATTGCTCGGCGTCGGGCGGTCATGAATCTGCTGGCCGAACAGCGAGCCGACGAGCTCGACCACCGTGCGCGCGGTGAGGCCGCGGTTGTCCAGAAACGGATTGAGCTCGACCAGATCGAGCGAGCGCACCAGCCCTGAATCCTGCAGCATCTCCATGACGAGATGCGCCTCGCGATAGGTCGCCCCGCCCGAGACGGTGGTGCCGACGCCGGGGGCCGACACCGGATCGAGGAAATCCACATCCAGACTGACATGGAGGACGCCGCTGCGCGCCCTCACCCGCTCGATGAATTCGCGCATCAAGACGCTGACGCCGAATTCGTCGATCCGGCGCATGTCGGCGATCCAGACATCGCGCTGCCCGAGCAATTCCTTTTCCTTCTTGTCCACCGAGCGCAGGCCGAACAGGCCAAGCTGGCGCGGCGCGATTGAGGATCGCTCGCTCTGCGGCAGCAGGCCATCCAGCCCCGGCTCGCCGCACAGGAACGCGCCGGACATGCCGTGCATGTTGCCGGTGATCGTGGTCGCGGGCGTGTTGTAATCGGCGTGGGCATCGAGCCAGAGCACGAACAGCTCGCGCTTCTGCGCGTGCCAGTGCCGCGCGACGCCGTTCACCGAACCCATCGACAGCGAATGATCGCCGCCGAGGAATATCGGAATCGCGCCGGACTTCGCCATGGCGTAAGCGCGCTTGCTGGTCTCGCCGATCCAGGCCTTGATCTCGCGGTAGTGCTTCGCGTTCGGCGGTGGCGCTTCATCGCTGAACGAGAGTTCGCGCGGCGCGATGTCGCCGTGATCCTCGACCTTGAAATCCAGACTCTCCAAAAGCTGTGCGATGCCCGCCGTGCGCAGCGCCGCCGGGCCCATCAGCGCGCCCTTCTGCGACGCGCCGACTTCGATCGGCACGCCAAGCAGCGAGACTGTCGTCGGATAGTCGTTTGATCTGGCGGTCACGAGCAACCTCGCATCAGCGAATGAACCGGAAACCTGCGCATCTTATCGGGATTCGCCCCGTGCGATATGCGCATGCCGGATTGTGCGGGCGGGAACATAACAGCTTCGTGACCGTTGCCGTTCTTTATGAGGAGGACAAGATGGCTGAAGGTGGAAGTGGTGGAATTGGAATATTGGGCGTGATCGTGGGTGCCATAATTGTTGTCGGCATCGGTTTCTTTTTCCTGCAGGGCGGAATGAAGGGCAAAAGCTCCGGGCCCAGCGTGACCATTACGGCGCCCGCAGCGCCCGGCAGCAAATAGCAAAAAAGCCCCGGAACAATCCGGGGCTTTTCTGTTTCCATCATTCCGGGGCGCGCGCATCGCAAGCGAATCCGGAATCCAGACGTTCTTTTCCAACCCATCGAGATTCCGGATCGGCCTGCTTCGCAGACCGTCCGGAATGACGGGTGGTTCTCAGTAGCGGTAGTGATCGCTCTTGTACGGGCCTTCCTGCTTCACGCCGATGTAGTCGGCCTGATCCTTGCGCAGCTCGGTGAGCTTGACGCCGATCTTGGCAAGGTGGAGCCGCGCAACCTTCTCGTCGAGCGACTTCGGCAGCACATAGACTTCCTTCTTGTACTTGCCGTCCTTGTTGTTGGCGAACAGTTCGATCTGCGCCAGCGTCTGGTTGGTGAACGACGCCGACATCACGAAGGACGGATGGCCCATCGCGTTGCCGAGGTTCACGAGGCGGCCTTCCGACAGCATGATGATGCGGTGACCGTCCGGGAACGCGATTTCATCGACCTGCGGCTTGATGTTGGTCCACTTCAGGTTCTTCAGCGAGGCAATCTGGATCTCGTTGTCGAAGTGGCCGATGTTGCAGACGATGGCGCGATCCTTCATGGCGCGCATGTGCTCAAGGGTGATGATGTCCTTGTTGCCGGTCGCGGTGACGAAGATGTCGGCCTGCGGCGCGGCGTCTTCCATCGTCGTGACCTGATAGCCTTCCATCGCCGCCTGCAATGCGCAGATCGGATCGATCTCGGACACCATCACGCGGCAGCCGGCCTGGCGCAGCGACGCCGCCGAGCCCTTGCCGACGTCGCCGAAGCCCGCGACCATCGCGACCTTGCCGGACATCATGACGTCGGTGCCGCGGCGGATGCCGTCCACCAGCGATTCACGGCAGCCATAGAGGTTGTCGAACTTCGACTTGGTGACCGAGTCGTTGACGTTGATGGCGGGCCACAGCAGCGTGCCGGCCTTCTGCATGTCGTACAGGCGATGCACGCCCGTGGTGGTTTCTTCCGAAACGCCCTTGATGCTGTCGGCGATCGCCTTGAAGTAGCCCTTCGGCTTCTCCTTGAGCTGCTTCTTGAGCAGCGCGAAGAACACTTCCTCTTCCTCGGAGCCCGGCTTGTCGAGGAACGCGGCATCGCCGTTCTCGGCGCGCAGGCCGAGATGGACGTACATGGTGGCGTCGCCGCCGTCATCGAGGATCATGTTCGGGTGACCGCCGCCGTGCCAGTCGAACAGCTTGGCGGTGTAGTCCCAGTAGTCCTTCAGCGTCTCGCCCTTGACCGCGAACACCGGAATGCCGGCGGCAGCGATGGCGGCTGCGGCGTGGTCCTGCGTCGAATAGATGTTGCAGGAGACCCAGCGGATGTCGGCGCCCAATGCTTTAAGGGTTTCGATCAGCACGCCGGTCTGAATGGTCATGTGCAGGGAGCCGGCGATGCGCGCGCCCTTCAGCGGCTGCTTGGGGCCGTACTCTTCACGCGTGGCCATCAGGCCGGGCATTTCGGTCTCGGCGAGCGACAGCTCCTTGCGGCCGAAATCGGCGAGGCCGATGTCGGCGACGATGTAATCGGTGAAGCCTGCGGGGGCTTTCGCGGTAGCGGTGGTCATGTTGGTTCTATCCTTTGAGTTGCGGCTCTACTCCCTCCCCCTTGTGGGGAGGGTGGCGCATTGAGAGCGAAGCGAGCAATGCGTCGGGTGGGGGAACATTCAGAATGCCATTCACGACACCCCCACCCCGGCCTCCGCTTCGCTCGGCCGACCCTCCCCACAAGGGGGAGGGAAATAATTGGCATCACACCGCGCGCTTCAGCGCATCGGCGAGATCGGTCTTTTCCCACGAGAAGCCGCCGTCGGCGTCCGGCGTGCGGCCGAAGTGGCCGTAAGCGGACGTGCGTGCGTAGATCGGCTTGTTGAGATCGAGGTGCTTGCGGATACCACGCGGGGTGAGGTCCATCGACTCGGCAACAGCCTTCTCGATCTTGTCGTCGGAGACCTTACCGGTGCCGTGGGTGTCGATGTAGATCGACAGCGGACGCGCAACGCCGATGGCGTAGGCGAGCTGCAGCGTGCACTTGTCGGCGAGACCGGCTGCGACAACGTTCTTGGCGACATAGCGCGCGGCATAAGCCGCCGAGCGGTCGACCTTGGTGGAGTCCTTGCCGGAGAAAGCGCCGCCGCCATGCGGAGCCGCACCGCCGTAGGTGTCGACAATGATCTTGCGCCCGGTGAGGCCCGCGTCACCATCGGGACCGCCGATATAGAACTTGCCGGTCGGGTTGATGTGCCAGATGGTCTTGCCGTTGATCCAGCCTTCCGGCAGCGCCTTGCGGACATACGGCTCGACGCGCTCGCGCACCTGGTTCGAGGTCATGTCCTCGACGAGATGCTGATGCGACACGACGATTTCGCGCACGCCGACCGGCTTGCCGTTTTCGTACTGCACGGTGACCTGGCTCTTGGAGTCCGGACCCAGCACCTTCTCGACGCCCGAGTGACGGGCTTCCGAGATCAGGCGCAGGATCTTGTGCGCGTAGTGGATCGGCGCCGGCATCAGTTCAGGCGTCTCGTTGGTGGCGTAACCGAACATGATGCCCTGGTCGCCCGCGCCCTCTTCCTTGTTGGTGCCGGGCTGAAGTGCGTCGACGCCCTGCGCGATGTCGGCCGACTGCGGATGCAGCAGGATTTCGATATCGCAGGTCTTCCAGTGGAAGCCTTCCTGCTCGTAACCGATGTCCTTGATCGCGGCGCGCACGGTCGCCTCAATCTGCTCGTTGGTGACGGTGGCCGGGCCGCGCGTCTCGCCGGCGATCACGACCTTGTTGGTGGTGGCGAGCGTTTCACATGCGGCGCGGATCGCCCACGGATCGATGCCGGCCTTGGGGCCCTCACGGAAAAACAGATCGACGATTTCGTCCGAGATGCGGTCGCAGACCTTGTCCGGATGACCTTCGGAAACCGATTCACTGGTGAACAGATAAGACGCGCGCATCAACAATCCCTTTCAGATGGGCCGCGATCGGCCCGTTTGGATTTTCAACAAATTCTTATCAATCGCGACGCCGTGAGATGACGTAGGATTCATCGTAGAACCAGAGCCCGTTGTGCTTGCGCAGAACCTCTCTGGTGGCGTCGAGATAACGTCCGCTTTGCGTGACTTCGTCCAGGCGGTCGTCTTCGACCTGAGCGACATACACCGCCGCGTTCCATGCTGCAAAGGCCGTCGAAGTCCCGATCGGCCCTGTCACTTCGTTGGGCAACGCCTCCATATCGTACCGGAAAATGGAGCGGTTATCCGCATAAGCGTTAAAGTTGAGATCGCGCCCGGCCGATCCCAGTTCGTATTTCACCGCACGCAGCAACTCATGGCGGCTGACGGCGAAAGGATTTTCTCCGGGCCACACCGACTGCACGATCTCCATTCCGGGATCGTGACCGTAGGAGTGAATCCCGATCAGGCGGCCACCTGCGCGCAGCGCGCGCGCCAGTGGCGCCACAATCTTCTTGGCGCGGAAGTTCAGCGACGATCTGGCGCGATAAGGCTGCGAGGCGATCACCAGATCGAAATTGGCTTCGACCCGCCCTGCCCGCGGAATCATGGCGTCGAGCAGGAACCGGTGGTCCTCACGATAGATCACCAGCGCGATCGGCCGCTCATAGACCGGCATGCCGGAACGCGAACTGACGGCGGCGCGCCAGTTTTCTTCCAGAAACGGCTGCAAATCGGCGATTTGCGTCTCGAACTCGCCAGAGGATGATCCGCGCAAGGCAACCTCGCGCCAGATCATCGCCGCCGCCGCCGTCGGCGATTTCGGCGCCAGCCATGGCGCTTCGGCGTAGTTCATGTTGGTCAGGACGAAAACGGTGGCCGGGTGCTCGAACAGGCGGTCCGGCACCTTGTTCAGGGTCAGCCGCACGTCCTCGAGGCTGATTTCCTTGCCGGCGATATAGAACGGCATGTTCGGGAACCGGCTGTGCATGGAGCGCATCACCCGCGCCAGGACCGTCCCGTCGCCCACGCCTGCGTCGAAAACACGCAAGGCGGGCGGCCGTGGATGGATACTCCCCAACTCCAGCGCCACCCGGTCGGCGATCACCCGCTTTTCGGAGCAGGTGTGGACGAACAGCAGGTACTTCTGCCGGTTTTCGAAAAAACGGAAGTTGCCGGTGGGATCGCGCTTCTCGATCGGAGGTTCCGGCACGCTCACCACCGGAACGCCGTCCCCAAGAAAAGCTTTAATCCGCTCCAAAGTATCGACCGTAATGCGCTTGCCCTCGCGCAGCCGGTGCACCAGCTTGCCGTCGTTTACCGCGCGGCGGCCGAACGTCGATTCCGCCATCCCCGCCTGACGGCAGTATTCGGAGATCTGGGCCAGGAGCTGGTCGTTTTTCATCAGACCGGTGGGCAGGGTTCGGGTGGGCCGAAATTTGTGGGCAGAGCGATTTCGTGCTGAGTTTCCTACCACCATCTGCCCACGATTGAAACCGGGCGGCCCTGCAAATTTGACTGCCCCACGGTTTTATTCGCTAGAGATGCGCGGAAACTCCTCGACCCTCCCGCCCCCTGAATCAAACTCCCGGATCGATCGCGCCATGCAACGGACCACCCTCATCAAAGGCGCGTATCTGATTTCCATGACCGAGCACACCGATGCTCGCGGGCGGCTGTCGCTCCTTGAGTATCCCTCAAGCCTGCCGTTCGTCGCCAAGCGGATCTTCACGCTCACCGAATGTCCGGCGGACACCGTGCGCGCCGAGCATTCGAATCCCGCCGATCAGGTGATCGCGGTGTCGAGCGGCGCGGTTCACGTCGAACTCGATAACGGTCACGACACGGCAGAGCACCGGCTGGACCCATCCGGCAAGGCGCTCTGGATCCGCGCCGGCGTATGGCTTCGCCTGCGCCGCTTCGAGCCGCAAACAGTGGTGCTCATTCTGTCTCCGATCGAATACAATGCCAGCGCCCAGTTCGATGGGCCGCAACCTGACAAGATCGTCGAGCCGGAATGATACCTCAGGCTGCTCCAGCATCACGGATCGCGCGTTATCGAAGCGCCGTCGATGCGGCGATTGCCTCCGTCATCGAAAGTCAAAGCTATATCCTCGGATCGGCAGTCGCGAACTTCGAGGCAAGCTTCGCCGCCTATATCGGAGCGGCGCACTGCGTCGGCGTCAATTCCGGAACGGACGCGCTCGCGCTCAGCCTGCGCGCGCTGGGGATCGGCAGCGGCGACGAGGTCATCACCACAGCGCTGACGGCACCGGCGACGGCGCAGGCGATTCTGCAATGCGGAGCAACACCGCGCTTTGCGGATGTGGACAGCCGCACGCGCTGCATCGACCCGGCCGCAGTTGAATCTGCCATCACGCCGCGCACTGCAGCCATCGTTCCGGTGCATCTGTTCGGCATGCCATGTGACATGCAGGCACTCATGACCATCGCCGAACGCCACAAGCTCGCCGTTGTCGAGGATTGCGCGCAGGCCCACGGCGCGTCCATCGGATCGCGGCGCGTGGGCACCTTCGGTCATGCCGCCGCATTCTCTTATTATCCAACCAAAAACCTCGGCGGGATCGGCGATGGCGGCGCGGTTCTGACCAGCGACGCAAGTCTGGCCCAGCGGATCAGGCGCATGCGCAACTACGATCTCGGTGAAGACCGCACCGCCCGCTCCGTCGGCTTCAACTCGCGTCTCGACGACATGCAGGCCGCGATACTCTCTGCGCTGCTGCCCCATCTCGACGAGGGAAACAGCGAGCGCCGCGCCATCGCCGGGCGCTACCGCGAGCTGTTAGGGGCATCGGATCTGGAACTGCCGCCACAGAATGAAGGCTGCATTTATCATCAGTTTGCCGTCGGCCATGAAAACCGGGATGGCCTTCGGCTCCATCTCACGCGCGCCGGCATCCAGACGAATATCCATTACTCTCCCTGCCTGCACAGGCACGAGGCATTTTCGTCCAAAATCACTGAGTCATTTCCCGTGGCGGAACATCTTGCCGGATCGTTGCTGAGCCTTCCGGTGCAGCCCGAGACGACAGCGGGTTCACTGCCCTATATTGCAGAATCCATCCTGGAGTTCATTCGCACGTGACGCGTATCGTCCTTTTCGGCACTGGGTCCCCCGTCGTCGCGGACGTCGAGGAAAGCCTTCATCGTGCCGGTACGATAATTGCGACCGGCATCAGCAACCGGCCGGCACCTTCCCAACTGTCAAACGGCATACCCGTCACCGATGCCGACAAGGTTTCCGCCGAACTGCTTTCTCTCCCCTATCTCGTGCCGCTCTTCTCTCCCGGCAACCGGAGAACCGCATTTGAAGAAGCCGCGAGGCTGGGATTGAAGACACCCTTCACGCTGATCGACCCGACCGCGATCCTGCCGCGCGCCCTGGAATTGGGAGATGGAAGCTACGTCAATGCGGGATGCGTCGTGGGAAGCCGCGTGCGTGTCGAAGCGTTCGGCTTTCTCAACCGCGGCGCCGTCATCGGCCATGATCTGGAGGCCGGTACGTTTGTGTCGATCGGACCCGGCGCCGTCATTGGCGGAAACGTGACCCTCGCATCCGGCGTGCTGATCGGCGCGGGCGCAGTCGTTCTGCCGAAAATCGTTATCGGTGAAAATGCCGTGGTCGGCGCGGGTGCGGTGGTCACGCGCGATGTTGCTGCCGGCGCTGTGGTCGCCGGAAATCCCGCACGGCCCATGCCGCAGCAAACCGGAAACTGACCAGCGCATGCCGCGTCCAACCGTTCACCTCTACACCGTGTGCTGGGACGAAGCCGACATGCTCGGCTTTTTCTTCCGGCACTACGATCCGTGGGTGGATCGTTACGTCGTTTACGACGACGGCTCGACCGACGGCTCGCTGGACATTCTGCGCGCGCATCCGAAGGTCGAGGTGCGCTCGTTCACGCGCACGGATCCGGAGTCGTTCGTGGCCTCCCATTCGGCGATGCAAAACGAAGTCTGGAAGGAAAGCCGCGGACAGGCCGACTGGGTCATCATCACCGCCATCGATGAACATCTCTGGGTGCCCGGAACGCCGATGCGTTCCTACCTCGCCGCGCAGCAGCAAAGCGGGGTGACGTTTATCCCGGCTTTCGGATTCGACATGATCGCCGCCGAGATGCCGAACGATGAAGGACGGCTGATCGACCGGATCAATCGCGGCCAGCCCTCGGCGCTGTTCAGCAAACTGAGCATCTTCAATCCCGATGCCCTGAATGAGACGAATTTCGGAATGGGCCGCCATTATGCTCGCCCGGCGGGGCGCCTGACATTGCCTGCGCGCGATGAACTGGTTCTGTGGCACTACAAGCGGCTGGGGTTCGACCGCACCGCCACACGCGAGCAGGTTCAGGGCGCGCGGCTGGGCAGCAAGGATGTTTCCAATCGATGGGGACACCAGTACTTCTGGTCGCCGGAAGAATTCCGCGAGGAATGGAACAAGTTCGATCAAGCCGCCGTGAATCTGGACCGGGAAAATCCGGGATCGGCGCGGCCCGCTGATGAAGATCTGTGGTGGAGCTCCTATAGTACGGACATCCGGGCGAAGCCGTTGTGGCAGCGGATACTGAGAAAGCTGCGCAGGGTACTCGTTCCTGGGTGAGAACTGCCAATGATCGGGATCACGATGTCTACACGCTTCACTGCTCTCGCAGCTCTCACGGTTCTGCTGACCGGATTGGCCGCTGCCGGTCCCGCGGCGCCGACGGGCAAGTGGCTGGCCGAAGACATCGATGGGGGCGGCGTGATCGACCGGCTGCAAACCACGCTGGAAATTCGCGACGACGGCATGGTCACAGGCATGGGCGGCTGCAACCGCTACGCAGGCTCGGCAAAGTTCGACGCAACAACGATCAAGTTCCTGCCGATGGCGAGCACGCGGATGGCATGTTCGCCCGCCGTCATGAAGCAGGAATCGAAATTCCACGCCACCCTGGAAAAAGTCCGCGCATGGCGCGTCGATCAGGTGCAGCGAAAACTTGTGCTGCTGGACGGCCAGGGTTTTGAAATGATGCGCCTCAGCCAGATGGACTAAGCGGGTCGCGCCCTTAGCTGAAATGCACGTCGCTGATATCGATGGAGACCATCAGCGGATCGAGCGCGGCCCGACGGTCGGGTCCGCGCGTATAAGCCAGCCGGTTTGACGGCAGCTTGATCCCGTCCGCCTCGATGTAATTGAACACATGCTGGGCCGCGTCGAAGCCGCCCGCGACATCGACATTGTAATCGTGCCGCCGCAGCAGGAAATCCTCGCCGAAGAAGAAGTCCTGGATGTCGCTGTGGGTCGCGATCGATTTCGGGAAACGCGCACGGACCACGCGCCATGTCTCGCTGCCTTCGCGCCATGGCTCCAGCTCGGAGACCTCGACGCCCTTCATCACAAGGTGAAACGGCGTGGTCAGATAAGTCCACAGCGCGTAGCCGTTGAAATAGGCGCGATGCAGCGGTCCCCACGGCGTCAGCTTCTCGTGTCCGTCGAACAGCGCCCGCGGATCGCGGCGCTCGGCCACCACCGTTCCGTCGAGCTTTTCGATGGCGATGCGATCCGGCGTGAAGCTGGTGCGCTGGTCGGCGGCGCCAAACGGCATGACCGACGCGAACTCCTCGTGCAGCGAGACCGTCATGCGGCGCGGGTTGGGGTCCTGCACCAGACCCTTCATGCCCCACAGTTCACCACCGGACACGATGGTCGCCTCGACCCTCCGGAATGAATTCCAGCGGTCGATGCCGCCATGGGCGTCGAGGATGTTGGTCAGCAGGTCTTTCATGGCTCGCTCCATCATCAAAAAGGCCGGACCAGACCTACGCGCCAGAGGGGCCGGCCAAAATGACGTATTTGCCTCCTATCAGGCCATCGGACCGAAGCTGTTCAAATTACGCTCGTTTCCGCCCTTCCAGAAAAATCTTTCGGGCGATGTCACATCCGGCCCCTGCTGCCTCGTCTTGATGGCGAAGGTGCAGAAAGAACCTGACGGCCACGGCGACAAACCCGCCGGAACCCGAGGATTTTCATGCAGTTCCGTCATCAACCGCCGCTTATCGCGGCAAACAGGAGGCCATCATGAAGATTGTCGTTATCGGAGGTTCCGGCCTGATCGGATCGCGAGTGGTTAGCCAGTTGCGACAGCGCGGCCATGACGTTCTGGCAGCATCGCCCTCGACCGGCGTGAATACCGTCACCGGCGAGGGGCTGAAGGACGCATTCGCGGGTGCGGATGTCGTTGTCGACGTGGCGAACTCTCCCTCGTTCGAAACCGATGCGGCGATGGCCTTTTTTGAGGCGGCAGGACGCAACATCTTCGCAGCGGAAAAGGCTGCGGGCGTGAAGCTTCATGTCGCGCTGTCGGTGGTCGGCACCGAGCGCCTGACCGAGTTTGGATACTTCGGCGCCAAGCTGGCGCAGGAGCGCGCCATCGAAAATTCGGGCGTTCCCTACACCATCGTGCGCGCCACGCAGTTCTTCGAATTTGTCGGCGGCATCGCACAGTCCGCAACGAAGGGAGAGACCCTCCACGTTCCGCCCGCGCGCATCCAGCCGATGGCGGCCGACGATGTCGCCGCCGCGGTCGTCGACGCAGCGCTCTCTCCCGGCAAGGGAATGATCGAGGTCGCGGGTCCGGAGTCCTTTCCGATGGATCAGCTGATCCGGACGTACCTCGCCGCGAAGAACGACCGGAAAGAAGTCATCACCGATCCCGCCGCACGCTATTTCGGAATCGCGGTCGATGACCGCTCGCTGACGCCGGATGCCGGCGCGCGTCTCGGCAAGATCACATTCGACGAATGGCTGCGCCGCGACCAGACCGCCGCTGCGTAACCGAAATACCAACCCCAACAGGAGACAAAATGTTCAAGTCACTTCTCTGCTCCGCAGCGTTCGGGCTGTTGCTCGTCAGCGGAGCGTCGGCCCATGACGCCGGCAAAGACACCAAGATCACGGTGGTTTTCGATCACGTGCTTCCGAATGTGAAAGGCAAGAGCATGAAAGGCGTGCTGGTCGAGTACCAGCCCGGCGGCTCGTCAGCCGCCCACACCCATCCGTCCTCCGCCTTCATTTACGCCACCGTGCTGAAGGGAGCGATCCGCAGCAAGGTGAACGACGGACCGGAAAAGACCTATCGCGCGGGCGAGAACTTCGCCGAGATGCCGGGCGACCGTCACGCTGTCAGCGCAAATGCAAGCAATACCGAGCCGGCAAGCCTGCTCGCGGTGTTTGTCGTCGATACCAGCGAGACAAACCTCGTTCTGCCTTACACCAAATAACGCCAACAGCTAATCTCATATCCATCCCACAGGAGACTTCCATGACCGCACGACTGAAGGAATTGCCGTTCAAGCTGGCCCCCGATGCCTACAAGGCAATGGCGGCGCTCGAAGCCGCCATCAAGGCCAGCGGCCTCGAGCACAGCCTGATCGAACTGGTGAAGATGCGTGCCTCGCAAATCAACGGCTGCGCCTACTGCATCCACATGCATTCGACCGACGCGCGCAAGGCTGGCGAAACTGAAATGCGGCTCTACATGCTCAATGCCTGGCGTGAATCCACGTTGTACACGCCGCGCGAACAGGCTGCGCTTGCCTGGACCGAAAGCCTGACGATGGTTGCGGCCACCGGCGCACCGGACAAGGATTATGAACTCGTGAAGGCCGAATTCAGCGACGCCGAACAGGTCAATCTCACCATGCTGATCGGCGCGATCAATGCATGGAACCGGCTCGCCATCGCCTTCCGCCTCGCACACCCGAAGGAAGGCAGCCGTGTCGCGGCCTGAGGCCAGCACAACGATCTTCGAGACGCACCGGCCCCGGCTGGTGCGTCTCGCCTATCGCATGCTCGGCTCGATGGCCGAGGCCGAAGACGTTGTACAGGACGCGTGGCTGCGCTGGCAGCAGATCGACCTCGCCACGGTCGATGCACCGCCAGCCTTTCTCTCCCGCATTGTCACGCGGCTCTGCCTCGATGTCATGAAGTCCGCGCGCTCGCGCCGCGAAACCTATGTCGGCTCGTGGCTCCCTGAACCGATGATCGAGGAGCCAGACACCGTGGATGAAGACGATCTCACATTGACGCTGATGCTGGCGCTGGAGCGGCTGTCGCCGCTGGAGCGCGCCGCCTTCCTGCTGCACGACGTGTTCGGCGTCCCGCTGGATGAAGTCGCCATCACGGTCGAGCGCGAACCCGCCGCCGTGCGCCAGCTCGCTGCGCGGGCGCGCAAGCACGTGCAGGAATCGCGGCCGCGCTACACTGTGGCCCGCGACGAAGGCAGCCGGATCGCCGAAGCCTTCTTCATCGCCTCGCGCAGCGGCGACACCAACGCCCTGCGCGCGATCCTCGCCCAGAACGTGGTGGTGCGCTCCGACGGCGGCGGCAAGGTTCTCGCCTTCATCAATCCGATTCTCGGGCTAGAGCGCGTGCTTCGTGCGTATCAGGGTCTCTCGCGCAAGCTCGCCAGACGACCCTCGCGCGATCTGTTCCGCCCGATGCGTATCAACGGCTTGCCGGGCTATGTCAGCTATGAGCGTGATGACATTTTCCAGACCACAGCATTCGCTATTGAGGATGGAAAGATCACCGAGATCTACATCACCCGCAATCCCGAGAAGCTGCGCCATGTGATTGAGGCGCTGAACATTTCCGGCGAGAACGAAACGCATCACTGATTGCATCCGCCTGGCGAACCGACGGCGAATTACACGGGACACAGCGTTGCCGATTCCCACTGCGTGCCGATGAACAAGCTGCGCATGGTGGGATGACGGACGACTTCGCTTTCTGAGCTGTGGTTCAGATCGGCCCTCGCCATCTTTGCCCTTGCCAACTTCCATCCCTGTGAAAGGATGGAACTCACTGCCTGCCCGACGATCGACCGGTATTTTTGCACTTGTTTTGACGATCATTTGTGAGCGGAGATCTGCCTTGAGTGAGTCCCTTCATCCAGCCGCGCCGCACCATCTCCCGTCCTTCATCACAGCGCCCGGTGAAACCGACGTCCTGATGGTGGTCGTCGGGATCATCCTGCTCGCCTCCATTCTGTTCGTCGGCAACATCTATCTGCAAATCCATTCGCTGCCGGAGCGGATGGCGCACAAGTCACAGAAGCTGCAGTTCGAGATCGTCGCCGTGCTCTGCCTGCTCGCGCTGTTTACGCACAATCACCTGTTCTGGGTGATCGCGCTGCTGCTTGCCCTGGTCGATCTGCCCGATTTCAGCACGCCGCTGCGCAGCATTGCAGGCTCGGTTCAGAAAATGGCCGGAATTCCGCCCGATCCCGACCCGTCCGAGCCGACGATTGAAAACACCCACACGCCTCCTGCGGACGCATCCGGCAAGAGCGAGGAGCCGCGTCATGCTTGAGCTGATCCTCTGTTCGCTGCTGACGGTCTTCCCTGACTATCTTTATCGCCGCTATGCGCAAGGAAAGCGGATCGGCAAGGAGATCACGCTGTTCTCCGTCTGGTACGAACTGCGCTGGGGCATCACCGCGTGCGTGTTGCTGACCGTGGCACTGATCACCGTCATTTTCTATTTCCATCCGTCCACCACCAGCGCGACCCTGTATTACCGGACGGTCCCGCTCGTTCCCGAGACAATCGGGCGCGTCGCGGATGTGAATGTCGATTTCAGTGCGCCGGTCAAGAAGGGCGACGTCATCTTCAAGCTGGACAGTTCGAAGCAGGAAGCGGCGCTGCAAACGGCACAGCGCAAGATCGCGGAGGTCGATGCCGCGATGATCGCGGCACAGGCGGATGTCCAGAAGGCCGACGCCCAGATTCAGGAAGCCAAGAGCTCGCTGCAGCAGGCAACTGATGAACTCGAGGTCAAGCGCGAGTTGCAAAAGCGCAATCCCGGCATCGTCCCGCAGCGGGACATCGAAAAGCTTGAAGTCATCCAGACCGGGCGGCAGGGCTCGCTCGATGCGGTCATGGCGTCAAAACAATCCGCAGTGATCCGTATCACCTCGCTGCTCCCCGCCGAGAAAGCAAGCGCGGAAGCCGCGCTGGCCGAAGCGCAGGTGGATCTGAACAAGACCAGTATTCGTGCCGGCGTGGATGGCCGCGTCGAGCAGTTCTTCCTGCGGCCGGGCGATGTCGTCAACCCGATGATCCGGTCCGCCGGCGTTCTCATTCCCGAAGGCGCAGGCCAGCGCTCGCTCCAGGCGGGGTTCGGCCAGATCGAAGCCCAGGTGATGAAGGTCGGCATGGTGGCCGAAGCCACCTGCATTTCAAAGCCGTGGGTCGTCATCCCGATGGTCGTCACCAGCGTGCAGAACTTCATCGCCGCCGGCCAGTTCCGCGGCGGTGAGCAACTGCTCGAGGCGCAGCAGACGCAACGGCCGGGGTCGATCCTCGTCTTCATGGAGCCGATCTACAAGGGGGGCCTCGACGGCGTGACGCCCGGCAGCAGCTGCATCGCCAATGCCTACACCAGCAATCACGATGTGATCTCAGCCAAGGGCACCAGCACGGGCCAGCGCATCTGGCTGCACGCGGTCGACGCTGTGGGCATCGTGCATGCCATGCTGCTGCGGATTCAGGCGCTGCTGCTTCCGGTCAAGACGCTGGTGCTGAGCGGGCACTGAGGAAGCTGGAATCACAATGATCGCCGAGAGTCATTCGCGAACTACCTGCCCCAGACCTCGTTCGCGACATCGACGACCAGGCGCAGCTTCGCCCACTGCTCGTCTTCAGTGAGGATGTTGCCCTCCTCCGTCGAGGCGAAGCCGCATTGCGGCGACAGCGCCAGCTGATCGAGCGGAACCAGCTTCGCCGCCTCCATCACGCGCTGCCGGATGTCATTTTTCGTCTCAAGCGCGCCGGTCTTCGACGTCACAAGGCCGAGCACCACGATCTTGCTGCCCGTGGGCAGGAAGCGCAGCGGCTCGAAGCCGCCCGCGCGCTCGGAATCGTATTCGAGGAAGTAGCCGTCGTAGTTGACGCGCGACAGCAGCGTCTCCGCCACCGGCTCGTAGCCGCCGGATGAAATCCAGGTCGAGCGGAAATTACCGCGGCAGACATGCGTGGTGATGGTCATGTCGGCGGGCCGCTCGGCAATCGCATAGTTGATGACGCGCGCATAGACCGCCGGAAGCGCATCAGGGTCCTCGCCACGTCCGCGCAGCTTCGTCCTCTGATCCTCTGAGCAGAGATAAGCCCATACCGTATCGTCGAACTGCAGATAGCGGCAGCCGGCATCGTAGAATGCCTGCACGGCCTTGCGATAGGTCTTCGCCAGATCGACGAAAAAGTCATCGATCTCCGGATAGGCGTCCTGGGAGATGGCGCTGCGGCCGCCGCGATAATGCAGCAGCGACGGCGAGGGAATCGTCATCTTCGGCACGACGCCTGCCAGATCGCATTTGTCCTTGAGCAGCTTGAAATGCTCGATCATCGGATGGCTGGCGGGAAAGTCCAGTTTGCCGGTGACGCGGATGCTTTCGCCGCGCGTGGTCATCCCGTTGAACTGAATGCCGCCGGTCTTGTGAAGCTCGCAGCCGGCAAGGTGCTTCAGAAAATCGAAATGCCACCACGAGCGGCGAAGCTCGCCGTCGGTCGCGAGCCGCAGGCCGTTCTGTTTCTGCTTCTGGACGATCTTGCCGATTTCAAGCGATTCAACACGTTGCAATTCGGCGGCCGCGATCTCGCCTTTGGCGAAACGCGCGCGCGCCTCCTTGATGCGTTGCGGCCGCAGCAGGCTGCCGACATGGTCAGCGCGAAACGGCGGCTTCGGCCTTTGCATCATGTTCTCCGGATCGACTCATGCGCCTCTTTTTGCAGCGCTCCCTACCACAATCGGGTTAGCAAGACCGAGCAACTTTTCCACATTGCGGCCAGCCCCCTCCATTCCGATGATACCGCGGGGCCGCCCGCAGGAACGAAACCCGGACGGAATGGTTGGTTTCCAAGGCATGGGAGACTTCCACATGACCAAATCCGACTTCCTTCGCATTCCCCACAACGCGTACGTCATTGTCGGCGATGGCCGCAAAGCCCTTTTCCTGCGCAACGAAGGCAACGGAGCCGCGCCCCGTCTGAAAACCGAGCAGGTTTTTCAGAACAACAATCCGCCGACGCGCGACCAGGGATCGGGCCCGCCGGGCCGAAGTTTCCAGAGCGTCGGCAACAGCCGCAGCTCGGTCGAACAGACCGACTGGCATGAGATCGGGGAGCAGCGATTTGCCCGAACCATCGCGGACGCGCTGGAGGCTCTGGCGCGAGATCGCGACATCCCGGGCTTCGTCATCGTTGCCCCGCCGCGCGCACTTGCGGATTTGCGCCGCGCATTCGACGCCCATGTGAGAGCCCGCATCATCGCCGAAATCGACAAGGATCTGACCAGCCATCCGGTCGAGGACATCGAACGGCGCCTGACGGCGGCATAGCGGTCAGTCCGTGAACACCACGGTCTTGCGGCCGTTGAGGATCACGCGGTCCTCGAGATGATAGCGGATCGCGCGGGCGAGCACGCGGCGCTCGATATCCGCGCCCTTGCGCACGAGCCCCTCCGGCGAGTCGCGATGGCTGATGCGCTCGATGTCCTGCTCGATGATCGGACCTTCGTCGAGGTCGCTGGTGACATAATGCGCGGTCGCGCCGATCAGCTTGACGCCGCGCTCATGCGCCTGATGGTACGGCTTGGCGCCCTTGAACCCCGGCAGGAACGAGTGGTGGATATTGATGCAGCGGCCGGAAAGTTTTCCAGCGAAGTCCTCCGACAGCACCTGCATGTAGCGCGCCAGCACGACGAGGTCGGTCTTCGTCTCCTGGATGATTTTCCAGACCGCGCCTTCCTGCTCGTCCTTGGTCGCGCGCGTCACCGGCAGGTGATGAAACGGGATGCCTGCGAAATCGAGCCCGGCGTAAGTCTCCAGCGGATGGTTGGAGACGATCGCAGTCGGGGTCATCGGCAGTTCGCCGCGCCGCCAGCGATAAAGAATGTCGGCAAGGCAGTGATCGAATTTCGACACCATCAGCAGCACGCGCTGCTGCACGGCCCGGTCGCGCAACTGCCAGACCATGTCGAACGGCTTCGCCATCACGCCGAACCCGGCATGAAGCGCGGCGAGGTCCGCCTTCGCAGCAGGCGAATCGAAGCTCACCCGCATGAAGAATCTGCCGGTCTCGGTGTCGCTGTATTGCTGCGCGTCGAGAATGTTCTGACCGTTGGCGAACAGGAAGGTAGAGACCGCCGACACGATGCCGGGGCGGTCCGGGCAGGACAGGGTCAGGACGAATTGCTGTGCGGACATGGGGGATTTTTTCGGTTTGGGACAGCGTACGGCGGGCGGAGCCCTCTCTAACATCCGCGCAACAATTTCGCCAATCCCGCATGCAAAACAGGCTGGCATGGGGGTCATGAGAGCAATAGGCTGCGCCTCATCACATTCGCCGCAAACGGGTCCATATGGCTGGCAGGCTTGAAGGTTATCGCATCCTGATTCTGGAAACGCGCGAGGAAGCGCAGTTTTCGCGCCTGCTGCAGGAACAGGGCGCCAATGTGCTGCAATGTCCGATGTTCACCATCCGCGATGCGCCGGACCCCGCCCCGGTTGAAGCCTGGATCAGGCTGTTCATCGCCAAACCGTTCGACGATCTGGTGCTGATGACCGGCGAAGGTCTGCGGCGCATGATGAAGGTCGCGCAGCGCATCGGCCTGGATCAGGATTTCATTGCCGCCATTGCCAAAGCGAAGCGGTACGCGCGCGGTCCCAAGCCGGTGCGCGCGCTGCGCGAGATCGGCCTCGAGGCCAATGTGCAGACGGAGACGCCGACATCGGAAGGAGTCGCCGCCATGCTGGCGCAGCAGGACCTGAAAGGCCACCGCGTCGGGCTGCAGCTTTATCCCGACAAGGACCACAGCAAACTGATCGGCGCGATCACCTCATATGGCGCGACGGTCGAAACCGTGCTGCCCTACATCTATGACGGACAGGCGGCGGACACCAATATCGTTGCCGCAATTGACGAGATGGCGCAGCGCCGCGTCGATGCCATCGCGCTGACGAGTTCCGGCCAGGTGCGGCGTCTGGTCGACGTCGCGCGCGCGCACAATTGCGAAGACAAACTGCGCGCGGGGCTCGCACAGACGCCGGTGGCGTCGGTCGGCCCCGTGGTGTCCGATGAACTGAAAGCCTATGGCCTGCGCACCGACATTTATCCCGCCAACGAATCCTTTTTCATGAAGCCGCTGATCAGCGCGATGGCAACAGTTCTGAATGCGTCGCCGCCACGTCTGCAAAACGCGGCACCGTCCCGCTGAATAGAACATGGCTCCCGGCTTTGCCGAACGCGGCCACCCTTGCTAAGACAACCGGAAAAGATGCGCGCACGATTGTTGTGCGCCGCAAATAGACCGGGGTGGATATGCCGAACTTGCCACTGTCAGGGGTGCGCGTCGTTGAACTCGGATCGGGCGATACGCTCGGCTATTGCGGCAAGCTGTTTTCGGATTTCGGCGCGGAGGTCATCAAGATCGAACCGCAGGGCGGCGATCCCGGCCGCCGCATTCCGCCGCTGACCGATGCAGGCGGCGGAAAACGCGAGAGCCTCACCTTCGCCTGGCTCAACACCAACAAGCAGAGCATCATCGCCGATGCCGAAACGCCGGACGGCGCGACCCGGATTCTCGACCTGCTCGCCGGCGCTGATCTGCTGCTGGATGCGCGGCATCCCGACGAGATCAAGGCATCGCAGATCTCGCACGACCGCCTGCGCAAGGCCGATCCCGGCCTCGCGATCACCGCGATCTCATGGTTCGGCGAGCATGGCCCCTATCGCAACTATCTCGCCACCGACTCGGTGTGCCGCAGTCTCGCGGGCCTCGTGAAACTCGTCGGCCCTGTCGAAGGCCCGCCGGTGCTGCCGCGCGACGGCCAGATCGGCGTGGTCGGCGGGCTGACCGCGTTCATTCCGAGCCTGGCAGGTCTTTACGGATACGAACACGGCGCACGCCGCTTCGCCGTCAACAATCTCGAAGCAATGCTTCATATCAGCGAATTCGACACCGGACTGGCGCTGGAATCCGGCTTCACCCGCCCGCGCCCCGGCATCAATCGCTTCGGCCGTGGCTATCCGTCCGGCAACTTCGTCACCAAGCATGGCTGGCTCGGCGTTACCGTGGTCACGCCTGCACAGTGGGTCGCGTTCTGCAAGATGCTCGACATGCCTGAGCTTGGCGCCGATCCGAAATATTCGGCGACCATCGGCCGCTTCATGCATGCGGACGAACTGAAGGCGATCATCACACCGGCGCTCTTGAAGAAGACTGCGCTGGAATGGTTCGAGATGGGCATCGAGCTGCGGCTGCCGCTTGCGGTGGTGCCAGACATGAAGGAACTGCTGGAACAGGACGTGCACCGCGAACGCGGCGCGTTCGGCACGGTCGAGATAGGCACCGCGTCGTTCGAAGGTCCGGTGCTGCCGCAATATCTGACCCGCTCACGGCCCAAGCCCAACGGACGCGCACCGCTCCCTGGCGCAGACAACAAGACGACCCTGCCCGCGCATCAGCGCAAGGCCACGCGCGCGGCAACCACGCAGGATGCGCTGCCGCTGAAAGGTCTGCGCATCATCGATCTCACCATGGGATGGGCGGGTCCGACCGCGACCCGCCAGATGGGCGATCTCGGCGCGGACATTATTAAAGTGGAGTCGTGCCAGTATCCGGACTGGTTCCGCGGCACCGACACGCGCCCGCCCTATCATGAGGAGCGGACCTACGAGAAGACCTACTGGTTCCAGATGAACAACCGCAACAAGCGCGGCATCACGCTGGACCTCACCACCGAGACCGGCCTTTCGCTGCTCAAGCGGCTGATGAAGGACGCCGATGCCGTGATCGACAATTACGCCGCCGACGTGATGCCGCGCCTGGGCCTCAGTGTCGAAAACATTCTGAAGATCAATCCGCGGCTCATCGTGGTCACCATGCCCGCGTTCGGCATGACCGGAAAATGGAGCGGCGTGCGCGCCTACGGCTCGACGCTGGAACAAGCCTCCGGTTTGCCGTCAGTGACCGGCGGCCCGGACGATCCGCCGGTGATGCTGCATGCGGCGATCGGCGATCCGATCGGCGGACTGAACGGCGCCGCCGCACTACTGCTCGGCTTCATGCATCAGCGCAAGACGGGCGAAGGCCAGCACATCGATCTCAGCCAGGTCGAATGCATGCTGCCGATGGTTGCGCCGTCGATCCTCGAACAATCGGCCACCGGCGCGACAAGCCCGCGCATCGGCAATCGCCATCCGCAGTATGTGCCGAACGGATGTTTCCCGACGCTCGGCATCGATCAGTGGCTGACGCTCGCAGTCCGTAACAATGACGAGTGGAAAGCGCTCTGCGGCGTGATGCGGCGTGCGGACCTCGCCAACGATCCCGCACTCGCCAGGGTGGAAGGCCGGCGCGAACACGAAGATTCCATCGAGGTCGCGATCCGGCACTGGCTCGCCGACGTGCGCCCCGACATTGCGATGGTGACATTGCAGAAGGCCGGCATTCCCGCGGGCATCGCGAAACTGCCGCAGGATCTCGCCAGCGATCCGCATCTGCTCAAGACCGGACACTGGCAGCCGAGCGACCGGCCGTTTATGGGTCCGCATCTGTTGCCGTCGGTCGCCTATCGCGAGGGCGATTCAGAACTGCCCTATCCGATCACCCATCTCGCGCCGACGCTGGGCCAGCACAATCACGAGGTGCTGCGTGAGGTCCTCGGTCTCGGCGAGGCCGAGATCGCCGAGCTTGCGCGCAACGAGATCATCGGCACCGAGGCGACATTGCCGAAACCGAAGAAGAAAAAGACCGAAGGCAAGACCGCGAGTGCGGCGAGTTAGGAGCTTCGTCGCTCCCCTGTCGTCATTGCGAGCGAAGCGAAGCAATCCATTCTTCGAAAAGGCTGGATTGCTTCGTCGCTTACGCTCCTCGCAATGACGGATGAGTTTCGTTCACCGCCCCATAAACTGCATCACCACCTCGCGGCTGTGCGGCCGCGCGCGGTGCTCGACCAGATAGATCGCCTGCCAGGTGCCGAGCGCGAGCGCGCCGTTGATCACCGGGATTTGCAGGCTGACCGAGGTCAGCATGGTCTTGATATGCGCAGGCATGTCGTCCGGACCTTCGACGGTGTGACGCCAGCCGCCATCGGCGGGCGCGAGACGCCGCAGCGAGGTGAGCGAATCCGCCAGCACATCTGGATCGGCATTCTCCTGAATGGTCAGGGATGCGGACGTATGCCGGATGAACAATGTCACGGTCCCTGTCGCACCGCCGGCCTGCGCCAGAAACCGCGCGACCTCGTGCGTGATGTCGATGAAGCCTTCGCCCCGCGTCGGCACTGTCAGCGTCGCGGTGGCGATGGTTTCAACCTCGGTGACAACAACCGGCGTCTGCTTCATGTCTGCTTTCCCGGCCTCATTGTCGCTCAAAGCCGTGCGATTGTCGCCGCATCGAATTCGCCGCCGTAGTATTTGTCGAGAGCTGCGGCGAAGTCTGCATTGTCGGCAGCAGCCCTGGCGAACAGTGTCATCGACGATTTGAATTTCATGTCGTCGGGCGACCCCAGGATCGCATGGATATCCTTGTCGGCAACCGCGTTCACCAGCCGCGTGCATTCGCGCAGCCTCGGCCCGAGCAGCGGATGTTCCAGGTAAGCCACCGCCTCCGCGCGCGAACCGATGGCATACCTTTGCGCCATTGCGCTATGCCCGAGACCTTCGATCTGCGGAAAGATGAACCACATCCAGTGGCTCTGCTTGCGGCCCGCGCGCAGCTCCGACACCACGCGCGGATAGACCGGCTGCTGTGCCTCGACAAAACGCTGAAGATCGTAGGTATCGCTCATCGCCATTCCAGAACGACAGGTAAGCAACCAACGAGCGATGTCATCGGCCGTTCCGTTTCGCTCTGCGGAAAACGGACTACGGAGACCGCTCGTCCAGGTACGCCTGGTAGGCGAGCTTCATCCCGTCATCGAGGGAGGTCGAGGCCCGCCATCCAAGCCTGGCGAGTTTGCCAACATCGAGCAGCTTGCGCGGCGTGCCGTCGGGCTTCGAGGTGTCGAACACGATCTTACCGGTGTAGCCGACGGTGCGGGCGACGACATGCGCGAAATCGGCGATGGAAATATCTTCTCCGGAGCCGACGTTGATCAGGCCGCCCTCGGAATAATTTTTCATCAGGTGGATCGACGCGTCGGCCATATCGTCGACATAGAGAAACTCGCGGCGCGGCGTGCCGGTGCCCCATACCACCACTTCCGGCGCGCCGGTTTCCTTCGCTTCATGAAAGCGGCGGATCAGCGCAGCGACAACATGGCTGTATTCGGGATGATAGTTGTCGCCGGGGCCGTAAAGATTGGTCGGCATGATGCTGATGAAGTCGCTGCCGTATTGATCGCGATAGGCTTCCGCCATCTTGACGCCGGCGATCTTGGCGATCGCATAGGGCTCATTGGTCGGCTCGAGCGTATCCGTCAGCAGCGAATCCTCGCGCAGCGGCTGCGGCGCCAGTTTCGGATAGATGCAGGAAGAGCCGAGAAACAGTAGCTTTTCGACACCCTGCACATGAGCGGCGTGGATGACGTTGGTCGCGATCAGCAGATTCTCGTAGATGAATTCCGCGCGCAGGGTGTTGTTGGCGACGATACCGCCGACCTTTGCCGCCGCATGGAATACAACCTGCGGACGCATCGCCGCAAACCAGCGGTTGGTCGCCGCCTGATCCAGCAGATCGAGTTCTTTGCGGGAAACGGTGAGGATTTCGACGTTTTCGCGCGCAAGCCGGCGCACCAAGGCGCTGCCGACCATCCCGCGATGGCCTGCCACAAAAACGCGCTTGCCTTTCAGATCAAACGGCAGGGCAGCCACGGGCAACCCCAAACCGCGGCCGCGCCGGCCGCAACTCTTTCATCAACGCTGGCATACAAAATCCCCGCTCGCGAAATCACCAAAGAGCAGTTCGGAGAAAAATACAACTGTCACCCAGCGCAATTTTGCGCGGGCTGACTGCGGGTGCGGGACGGTTCGGCGCCCTATCACGTGCACGCCGGGACAGGCAAATTAAGCATTCTCCATCCTGCCCAAGACCGGGGCTTGCAGCCTGCGGGCCCTTGGACCACAATCCGCCGCACGAAATGGCCGCGGACGGCACAAGATCAAAATCCTCAGATCAGGATCTTGTCCGCCCACTCAAACAGGCTGTTCTCAAAGAGAATTTAGGGAGATGAGAATGCGTAAATTGATGATGGCTGCGGCGTTCGCACTGCCCATGCTGGGCGGAGCGGCGATGGCGCAGGACACCGTGAAAATCGGCTATATCGACCCGCTCTCGGGCGGCGGCGCCAGCGTCGGCGAAGTCGGCCTCAAGACCTTTCAGTATCTGGCCGATGAACTGAACGCCAAGGGCGGCATTCTCGGCAAGAAGGTCGAAATCGTTCCGCTCGACAACAAGACCAACCCGCAGGAAAGCTTGATCCAGGCCCAGAAGGCCATCGACTCCGGCGTGCGTTACCTCACCCAGGGCAACGGCTCTTCCGTGGCCGGCGCGCTGAGTGACTTCGTCACCAAGTACAACGAACGCAACCCCGGCAAAGAAGTGCTCTACTTCAACTACGCCGCGGTAGACCCCATCCTCACCAACGACAAGTGCAGCTTTGCGCACTTCCGCTGGGACGCGAATTCCGACATCAAGATGGAAGCCCTCACCAACTACATGAAGGGCGTTCCCTCCATCAAGAAGCTGTACCTCATCAATCAAGATTATTCGTTCGGCGAATCCGTGCGCACCACGGCGCGTGCGATGCTGAAAGAAAAGCGTCCTGACATCGAGATCGTCGGCGACGAAAAGCACCCGCTGCTGAAGATCACCGACTTCGCGCCTTACATTGCGAAGATCAAGGCGTCGGGCGCCGACACCGTGATCACCGGCAACTGGGGCCAGGACTTCGCACTGCTGCTGAAGGCCGCGGCTGACGCCGGCCTCAAGGTGGGCTGGTACACCTACTACGCAGGCGGCGCCGGCGGCCCGACCGCGATCAAGCAGGGCAACCTCAACGATCAGGTGTTCACGATCGTCGAAGGCTACGCCAACATCGACCACAAGGAATCGATCGAGTTCGAGAAGGCGTTCCGCGCCAAGTATGCTGGCCAGACCTTCTGGTATCCGCGCGCAGCAAACGAAATGCGGATGTTCGCGGCGGCGGCCGAGAAGGCCAAATCGCTTGAGCCCGTGAAGGTCGCTGCAGCCCTCGAAGGCCTGGAATTCGAGGTCTTCACCGGCGGCAAGGGCGTCATGCGCAAGGACGACCACCAGTTCTTCCAGCCGATGTATGTCGCCCAGTTCGGCGAACTGAAGAACAAGGAGCCGTTCGACGAAGAGAAGACCGGCTGGGGCTGGAAGGGTGTCGCCAAGATCGAGACCGACAAGACCATCCTGCCGACCACCTGCAAGATGACCCGCCCATAAGAGGTCACTGCAAGCTGGCTTTTTCGCCAACTGATTGTGTTCGCCCCGGCCCGCGCCGGGGTGAACACGAGACCTTCACGTATCCGGGGGGAGTGCTGGGGTCGTGCTCGAGCTTATCGTCATATCCACGTTGAACAGCGTCCTGTTCGGGATGCTGCTGTTCCTGATGGCCAGCGGCCTGACGGTCATCTTCAGCATGCTCGGCGTGCTGAACTTCGCGCATGCGAGCTTCTATATGCTCGGCGCATTCTTCGGATTTCAGATCAGCCGGTGGTTCGGGTTCTGGCCTGCCCTGCTGATCGCACCGATCCTCGCGGGGATCATCGGCGCGGGCGTCGAGCGCTACGGCCTGCGCCAGGTTCACCGCAACGGCCATGTCGCCGAACTGCTGTTCACCTTCGGCCTCGCATTCGCGATCGAGGAAGTGGTGCAGATCATCTGGGGCAAGAGCCCGGTCGATTTCCGCGTGCCGCCGCTGCTTGATTTCCCGGCCTTCACGATCTTCTCGACCAACTACCCCGCGTACAAGATGTTCATGCTGCTGGTGTCGATCGCCATCTTCATCGCGCTGCTGGTCGTGCTGAAGCGGACGCGGGTCGGCATGATCGTTCAGGCCGCCCTCACCCATCCGCACATGGTCGGCCATCTCGGCCACAACGTCGGACGCATCTTCATGATGGTGTTCGGTGTCGGCACCGCGCTGGCGGCAGTCGCCGGCGTGATCGCAGGCCCCGCGCTGGTCACCCAGTCGAACATGGCCGGTCTTCTCGGACCCATCCTGTTCGTGGTCGTGGTGGTTGGCGGGCTCGGTTCGCTGCCGGGCGCATTCATCGCCTCGCTTCTGATCGGCTTCGTGCAGACCTTCGCGGTGTCGATGAACGGATCGTTGTCAGAAGTGTTCGGTCCGCTAAGCCCTGCCTATGCATCAACATGGCTCTCGGACATCTGGAACGTCACTGTGGCGCAGATCGCGCCGATCATGCCCTATGTGCTGCTGGTGCTGATCCTCGCGCTCCGTCCGATGGGTCTTTTGGGGACGCGTGAAACATGAGCAACATCACCTCACGCGCCGCGCCGCCGCCACCGACCGCTGCCGACAATCTCAAGTTCTACGGGCTGTGGGCTGCCGTCGCGATCTTCCTGCTCGTGCTGCCGAAGGTCTTCGGCTCCGGCGGCGCGCTGACGACATTCAGCCTGATCGGCATCTCGATCATCTTTGCGCTGTCCTACAATATCCTGCTCGGCCAGACCGGCATGCTGTCGTTCGGCCACGCGGTCTATTACGGCCTTGGCGGCTTCCTCGTCATTCACGCCATCAACATCATCGGCGCCAACAAGTGGGCGATCCCGCTGCCGCTGGTGCCGCTGATCGGCGGACTCACGGGCCTCGTGTTCGCGATCCTGCTCGGCTGGGTGTCGACACAACGCTCAGGCACTGCATTCGCCATGATCTCGCTCGGCGTCGCCGAACTGGTCGCCTCCTCCGCGCTGATCCTGCGGACGTTCTTCGGAGGCGAAGCCGGCATCTCGGCCAACCGCACCAAGCTGCTGAGCTTCTTCGGCTGGAACTTCGGCCCGCAAATCCAGATTTACTATCTGGTCGCGGCCTGGACGCTGATCTGCATGATCGCGATGTATGCGCTGACCCGCACGCCGCTGGGACGGATGTGCAACGCGGTTCGCGACAACCCGGAACGCGTGCAGTTCGTCGGCTACGATCCGCATGTGGTCCGCTATATCGCGTTCTGCTTCTCGGGCTTCTTTGCCGGAATCGCAGGGTCGCTCGCCGCCATCAACTTCGAGATCGCGAACTCCGCTTATCTCGGCGCGGTGCAGTCCGGCACGGTGCTGTTCGCGGCCTATATCGGCGGCATCGGGTTCTTCATCGGCCCGATCGTCGGCGCGATCTTCGTCACGATTCTCTCGCTCGGCCTGAGCGACCTGACGACGGTCTGGCAGCTCTACTTCGGCCTGTTCTTCATCGCGGTGGTGATGTACGCGCCCGGCGGCATCACCGGCCTTTTGATGATGCATCGCCCGCTCATCAGGGGCGGCACACTCGGCAGCGTGCTGCCGTCCTATGCCGTGGCGCTGGTCCCCACGCTTGCGCTGATGATCGGACTGATGCTCGGGATCGAATCTATCGTGCACTACACGATGAATCCGATGGAAGATCCGAACATCAAGGCGTTCGGCATTCCGTTCAATGCCGCAAGCCCGCTGACATGGGCCACGTCGCTGATCCTCATCGTCGGCGGCTTCATCGTTGCACGCATGACATGGAGGCGGGTCGCCGTGGCCTGGGACGAGGCGCTGACCGTAGCACGTGCGAAGGAGTTGGCAGCATGACCTCGGATGTGAAGCCCAACGCCATCGAAATCCGCGACGTTCAGAAGAGCTTCGGTATCACCAAGGTGATCCGCGACCTCAATCTGAAAGTGGTGCAGGGCGAACGCCATGCCCTGATCGGCCCGAACGGCGCCGGTAAATCGACCACGTTCAATCTCATCAGCGGCTACATGGCGCCCACCAGCGGCGAAGTCCTGATGCGCGGCGAGCGCATCGACGGCCTCGCGCCCTACCAGATCAACCGGCGCGGCCTGTCGCGCAGCTTCCAGGTCACCAACGTCTTCGCCAACATGACGGTGTGGGAAAACCTGCGCTGCGCCGTGCTGTGGGCGACGGGACATAAATACGCGTTCTGGAAAAGCGTCGACAAACTGCCGGAAGTGCGCGAGCGCACCGCGCAGATTCTGGAAGACATCAGCCTCACCTCGCGGCGCGACATCCCGGCCGGTCTTCTGACCTATGCGGAACAGCGCGCGCTGGAAATCGGCATCACGATCGCGGGCGGCGCCGATGTCATCCTGCTGGACGAGCCGACCGCGGGCATGAGCCATGCCGAGACCGAGCGTGCAGTGGATCTGATCCGCCGCCTCACCGTCGGCAAGACGCTGCTGATCGTCGAGCATGACATGAGCGTGGTGTTCGGCCTCGCCGACCGCATCTCGGTGCTGGTCTATGGCCATATCATCGCATCCGGAACGCCCGAGGAAATCCGTAACAGTCCGAAGGTCAAGGAAGCCTATCTCGGCGAGGAGGCTGCGTGATGTTGGAAGTCCAGGATCTGCACGCCTATTACGGCAAAAGCCACATCCTTCAGGGCGTCGATATGCACATCGGCGCCGGCGAGGTCGTCAGCCTGCTCGGGCGCAACGGCGTCGGGCGCTCGACCACGGTCAAGGCGATCATGGGCGAAGTGCCGCCCCACGGCACCATCAAGTTCAAGGGCCAGGACATCGCCGGTCTGCCGAACTACAAGATCGCGCATCTCGGGCTCGGCTACGTGCCGGAGCATCGCGATATCTTCCCCGGCCTCACCGTGCGGCAGAACCTGCTGCTCGGGATCAAGGACACCAAGCGTCCAGGCAAGTGGAAGCTCGAGGACATGCTCGAGATGTTCCCGAATCTCAAGGCGCGCGCCGACACGGCCGCGGGCGTGCTGTCCGGCGGCGAAAAGCAGATGCTGACCATCTGCCGGACGCTGATGGGCGATCCCGAACTCATCATGATCGACGAGCCGACCGAAGGTCTGGCGCCGCTGATCGTGCAGCAGGTCGGCGACCTGATCGCGGAAATCGCAAAGCGCGGCGTGGCGATCCTTCTCGTCGAACAGAAGCTCTCCATCGCCATGCGCATCTCCCATCGGCTTTACGTCATGGGCCATGGACGGATCGTGTTCGAGGGCACCCCGGCCGAGCTCAAGGCCAATCAGGCCATCCGCAAGGAATGGCTCGAGGTGTGATATCGTCCGCCCCGCGGCGTAGAAATTACGCCGCGGAATTGCGGATGCATTCGCATGAGGACTGAACAAAGCGTTCTGCGCCTGTCGATCGCCGTGACCCTGGCTCTCGCCGGGATGGGGATTCTGTTCGGCCTTCTGTCGGGCTCCTACGCGATTGTTTTCGACGGCGTCTATGCGCTGATCGACGCTGTCATGACGATCCTCGCTCTGCTGGTGTCCAACCTGATCGCGGCATCCACGCGCGAAGGCGGCTCCAAATCCCGGTTCATCGCGCAGTTCACCATGGGCTTCTGGCATCTGGAGCCGATGGTTCTCGGCCTGAACGGCATCCTGCTGATCGGCGCGGCGATCTATGCGCTGATCACCGCCATCGGCAGCCTCCTGGCGGGAGGGCGCGAACTCGCCTTCGATCAGGCGATCATCTACGCCATCGTGATAACGCTCGCCGCAATCGGCATGGCGATTTTCGACCTCAGGGCCAACCGGACCATCCGGTCCAACTTCGTCGCCCTCGACGCCAAGGCATGGATGATGTCGGCGGCGCTGACGGCCGCCCTGCTGGCCGCCTTTGTCTTCGGCTACATGATTCAGGGCACCAGCCTGAAATGGATGTCGCCCTATATCGACCCCGCCGCGCTGGCGATCGTCTGTCTGATTGTCATTCCAATCCCGATCGGCACCGTGCGTCAGGCGCTTGCGGACGCCCTGCTGGTCACGCCGCCCGATCTGATGCAGCACGTTGAAGAGATCGCCCGGCAGATCGTGCTGCGCTATCAGTTCCTGTCCTACCGGGCCTATGTCGCGCGCGTCGGCCGTGGCCGGCAGATCGAGTTGTACTTCATCGTTCCGGCCGGCCTGCCGCCCAAGCGTCTCGAGGAATGGGACAAGATCCGCGACGAGATCGGCGAGGCCATCGGCAACGACACGCCCGACCGCTGGCTGTCGATTGTGTTCACAACTGATCTGGAGTGGGCGGAGTGAAGCCGTGCCGCTTCGCCCTACTCCCCATACCCGCGCAGCCGCTCCAGATCGACCACCGTCACGCCGCCGTATTCGAGCCGGAGCAGCCCTTCCTTCTCCAGCGTCTTGAGGCACTGGTTGGCGTTCTGCCGCGAGATGCCGGAAATCGCGCCGAGTTCTTCCTGCGTGATGTCGAGATGGCGCGAATGATCCGGATACAGGATCGGATTGAACAGGGACGCGATCGAGCGCGCGAGGCGGGCTTTCGCATCCAGCATCCGGCCGTATTCGACCAGACCCATGAACTGCCCGAGGCGCTCGTTCAACAGCCCCACCAGAAAGCGGTTGAACGCCACGCTGTTCTCGAACAGCCAGACGAAGGTGGCGCGGTCCATCAGCGCCAGGCGGGTGTCGCGCAGGGCCACCGCGTCATAACGCCTCGCCTCGTTCTTGAGCACGGTTCCTTCGCCGAACCAGGCGCCGTTGGTCATGCCGGTGAAGCTGACCGCCTTGCCGTCGCGCGAACCGGTGCCGATCCGCACCAGCCCGGTGACCACGCCCATCCAGTATTCGAAATGATCCCCGCGCATGCAGATGAATTCATTCGCGCTGAAGGATTTCTCGATCACGCCAGCACGCGCGACTTCGATTTCCCGCTCGTTCAGGCCGCGCGACCAGACCGCAATGCGCTTGAGGTATTCCGCAGAAACCATGCTGTCTCGATCGTCCTTCGCGTCATGCTGCGACGCAGTAAACCGTCCTTTGGTATACCGCGCACGCTGTGAAATTGCCCAATGAATTGTCAGGCACAAGACATTTCAATGTCGCGGATTGCCGTAAGGACGGCTACGGCAAATGCGTCCTGCGGCGCAAAACATCAATAGTAGAATGGCTTGCCAGGGCCCCCCGGTATAGGATCGGGCCCGTGGTTATCGGACCGTAGATAAAGAGCGCGCCAAGCGCCGTATCTGGGAGGAATTGAGTGGCTTACGCATTGGAGGTGCGGGGGGTCTCACTACGGTTCGGCGGCGTGCGCGCCCTGACCGATGTGAGCTTCGGCGTCAACGAAGGCGAACTGTTTTCGATCATCGGCCCCAACGGCGCCGGCAAGACCTCGATCGTCAACTGCGTCTCCGGCCGCTACACCCCGACGGAAGGACAGCTTTTCTATCAGGGCCGCGATATCACGGGGCTGAAGCCGAATGCGCGTGCCGCGCTCGGCATCGGCCGCACGTTCCAGAATCTCGCGCTGTTCCACCATATGACCGTGCTCGACAACATCATGGTCGGGCGGCATCACCTGCTGAAAAACAATTTCATCACCGGCTCGCTCTACTGGCTGACCGGCGCGCGGCGCGAGGAACTCGAACACCGCCGCAAGGTGGAAGAGATCATCGACTTCCTCGACCTGCAGTCCGTGCGCAAGGCGACCGCAGGCACCCTCTCCTACGGCCTGCGCAAGCGCGTCGAACTCGCGCGCGCCATGGCGCTGGAGCCGAAACTCATTCTTCTCGACGAGCCGATGGCCGGCATGAATTTCGAAGAGAAGGAAGACATGGCCCGCTACATCGTCGATCTCAATGAAGAGTACGGGATGACGGTGATGATGATCGAGCACGACATGGGCGTCGTGATGGATATTTCCCACCGCGTCACCGTGCTGGATTTCGGGCGCAAGATCGCCGAAGGCCTGCCTGCCGACGTGCTGGACGATCCGCATGTGCGCAAGGCCTATCTCGGCGAGGAAGACGAAGTGCTCGATGCGCTCGACGACACCAATCCTGTCGCGGAGGCCACGGCATGATGGACTATGCAGGCCGCGTCGCACAGGCCGACACCTACCCCAAGATGCTGCGGCTCAATGCGGCGGAGCACGGCAAAGAGATTGCGCTGCGCGAAAAGGACTTCGGTCTCTGGCGCGTCTTCACCTGGAACGACTATCAGAACCGCGTGCGTGATTTCACGCTGGGCATGATCGAACTCGGCATCAAGCGCGGCGACGTGATCGGCATTATCGGCGACAACCGGCCGGACTGGGTCGCCGCTGAAATCGCAGCCCATGCCGTCGGCGGCATGTCGCTCGGCATGTACCGCGAGTCGCTGCCCGAGGAAGTGCTGTATCTCCTGACCTACGGCGAGACCAAGATCGTCTTCGCCGAGGACGAAGAGCAGGTCGACAAGCTGCTCGAACTCGGCGACCGCGCGCCGCATCTCAAGCACATCGTCTATTCCGATCCGCGCGGCATGCGCAAATACAGCGATCCGCGCCTGCTCGACGCCGACAAGCTGGCGAAGATGGGCCGCGACCGCGCCGCGCGCGAGCCGCAGCTTTACGATCAACTGGTGGACGCGACCAAAGGCGATGACGTTGCCATTCTCTGCACGACGTCAGGCACCACGTCGAACCCCAAGCTCGCCATGCTGGCGGCTGGCCGCGTGCTCAGCCACTGCGCGAATTATCTCGCCTTCGATCCCAAAGGCCCGGACGACGAGTATGTCTCGGTGCTGCCCCTGCCCTGGATCATGGAGCAGGTCTACGCGCTCGGCAAAGGTCTGCTCTCGCGGATGAAGGTCAACTTCGTCGAAGAGCCGGACACGATGATGAACGACTTCCGCGAGATCGCGCCGACCTTCGTGCTGTTTGCACCGCGCATCTGGGAAGCCATTGCCGCCGATGTCCGCGCCCGCGTGATGGATGCCTCGCCGCTCAAGCAGCGGCTTTACGATATCGGCATGAAATCGGGCCTTGCCGCGCTGGCCGAAGGCAAGCATTCGGCCCTGGCCGACACCCTGCTGTTCCGCGCCCTGCGCGACCGCCTCGGCTTTTCGCGGCTGCGTTCCGCGGCCACCGGCGGCGCGGCGCTGGGTCCTGACACCTTCAAGTTCTTCCGCGCCATGGGCGTGCCGCTGCGCACGCTTTACGGCCAGACCGAAACGCTAGGCGCGTTCACGCTGCACAAGCCCGACGAGGTCGATCCCGACACCACCGGCGTGTCGATGGCGGAGAATATCGAGATCGAAATCCGCGATCCCGACGTTAACGGCGTCGGCGAGATCGTGGTGCGCCATCCGAACATGTTCTCCGGCTACTACAAGAACGAGGCCGCCACCGCCGCCGACATGCGCGACGGCTGGATGCACTCCGGCGACGCGGGCTATTTCAACAAGTCGAACCAGCTTGTGGTCATCGACCGCATCAAGGACCTGGCGCAGACCTCGCGCGGCGACCGTTTCTCGCCCCAATACATCGAGAACAAGCTGAAGTTCTCGCCCTATGTCGCCGAAGCCGTGGTGCTGGGCGACGGCCGCGACTATCTCGCGGCCATGCTCTGCATCCGCTTCTCCATCGTCTCGAAGTGGGCGGAGAAGAACCGGCTGTCCTTCACGACGTATACCGACCTCTCCTCGCGGCCCGAGACCTATGAGCTGCTCCGCAAGGAAGTCGAGGCGGTCAACGCCACGCTGCCGCCCGCGCAGCGCATCTCCAAGTTCCTGCTGCTCTACAAGGAACTCGATGCCGACGACGGCGAACTGACCCGCACCAGAAAAGTGCGCCGCACCGTCATCAACGAGAAGTATGGCGACATCATCAACGCCATCTACGGCGACAGACCCGACATCGACATCGACACCGTGATCCGCTTCCAGGACGGCACCACCCAGCGCATCCGCTGCACCCTGCCGGTGATCGACCTTGAAACCCGAAACAAGACGGCGGAGGCCGCCGAGTGAACACCCAGCTTCTCATCCAACTCCTCATCAACGGCCTTGTCGTCGGCACCCTTTATGGCGTCGTCGCCATGTCGTTCGTGCTGATCTACAAGGCCACGCAGGTGGTCAACTTCGCGCAGGGCGAACTGCTGCTGATCGGCGCGTGGGTGTGCTGGTGGCTGCTGACCAAGTATCAGGTGCCGTTCTATCTCGGCATGCCGATCACGCTGGTATTCATGTTCCTGTTCGGCATCGCGATCCAGCTCGTGATCCTGCGCCCGATGATCGGCGAGCCGATCATCTCCGTCATCATGGTGACCATCGCGCTGTCCACGGTGTTTTCGGCGCTGATGAAATGGATCTTCGGCGTCAACCTGCAGCCGTTCCCGCCGGTCTTCCACACCAAGCTCGTCAATATCTTCGGATTGCAGGTGCAGACCGTCTATCTTCTCAGCCTCGCGGTCTCGGTGGCGATGATGGGCGGCATGGCGTGGTTCTTCAAGGTCTCGAAGTATGGCCTCGCCATGCGCGCGACAGCCTTCAACCAGCAGGTCGCGCAGTCGCTCGGCATCTCGGTGAAAAGCGTGTTCGCGATGGCCTGGGCGATTTCCGCCACGGTGTCCGCGGTGGCCGGCGTCGTCGTCGCCGTTGTCAACGGCGTGTCGGCCGGCCTTGCCGCCTACGGCATCAAGGTGTTCCCGGCGGCGATCCTCGGCGGCCTCGACAGTGTCGGCGGCGCGGTGATCGGCGGCATCATCATCGGGTTGCTCGAGAACCTCGCGCACTTCGTCGACAGCGAATACCTGCACTGGGGAAATCTGTTCGAGATCGCGCCGTTCTATGCCCTCATCATCATCCTCATGATCAAGCCTTATGGCCTGTTCGGCACCAAAGACATCGAGCGTATCTGATCATGAGGATGGCACACGTAAAATTTAAGGTCTGCCACCGGCTCGATTTACCCCCTCTCCCCGTGGGGGAGAGGGTTGGGGTGAGGGGGTTACATGCCTCCGCAACGCGCGCCCCGTCCCCCCTCACCCGCCGCGCTTCGCGCGTCGACCTCTCCCCCGTGGGGAGAGGTGAAAACAAGTTCGAGCGTATCTGATCATGGCAGGCCAGACCCTTCTCCCCGCAGGCGATTACCGCACCACGTACGCAGCCGACACCACCGTGTTTCCGACCACGACCAGCCGGAACATGATGATCCTCGGCATCGTGCTGATCTGCTTTGCGCCTTATGTGCTGAATGAGTATTCGCTCAGCCTGCTGATCCAGATCGGCATCTTCGGCATCGCCGCGCTCGGCCTCAACATCGTGGTCGGCTTCACGGGACAGATTTCCATCGGCCACGCCGCGTTCTTCGGCTTCGGCGCATTCACTTCGGCCTATGTGTCGAGCAAGCTTCACGTGCCGGTGTTCTTCGCCATTCCGCTATCGGGCGTGGTCACGGCGCTGGTCGGCCTGATCTTCGGCCTCCCCGCTGCGCGGCTCAAAGGCCTCTACCTTGCGATTGCGACGCTGGCGGCGCAGTTCATCCTGCTCGACTTCTTCTCCCGCGCCGAATGGTTCACCGGCGGCAGCGTTCCGGCCCATGCGGACGCGTTCTCGATCTTCGGCAAGACCCTGCGCGGCGACCGGCAGTATTTCTATGTGGTGCTCGCCTACGTGATCGTTTGCTATCTGCTCGTCACAAACCTGATGCGGACGCGTGACGGGCGGGCGCTGGTCGCGGTGCGCGATCACTACCTGTCCGCCGAAATTATGGGCATCAACCTCACCAAATACCGGACGCTTTCGTTCGGATTGGCTGCATTTTTCGCCGGCGTCGGCGGCGCACTTTACGCGCATTATAATCAAGTCGTCTCCAACGAAGGTTTCGGCATCGACCGTTCGATCATCTTCCTCGCCATGATCATCATCGGCGGTATCGGCTCGATCATGGGCACGCTGCTCGGCACCGCCTTCATGGTGCTGCTGCCGGAATCGATGGAGTGGATCAGCGCCGCGCTCAACGGCAGCGCGATCGATCATGCGCTGGGACTGAAGAACAACATCGCTTTCTTGCGCGAGATGGCCATCGGCGTCATCATCATCGTCTTTTTGATCTTCGAGCCGGATGGGCTTGCTCACCGGTGGCGGCAAATCAAGGCTTACTGGAAACTCTACCCGTTCTCGCATTGAGGTCGGAACGGGACAGACAATAAGAAGACCTCGAGAGGAAACCGGAGGATTACGCTTATGATGACGAAAACCTTTCTGAGCACCGCTGCTCTGGCGGTGATGCTTGGCGGCTCATCTGCCCTGGCGCAGGCGCCGATCTCGCTGGGCCACCTTGCCGATTATTCCGGCGCGACATCCGACGTCGGCACGCCTTTCGGACAGGGCGTCGCCGATGCGTTCGCCTATGTGAACAAGAACGGCGGCATCAACGGCAAGCCGGTGAATGTCGACACCGTCGACTACGGCTATCAGGTGCCCCGCGCGATCGCGCAGTACAAAAAGTGGTCGGGCGGCGACAAGGTCGCGGCCATTCTCGGATGGGGCACGGCTGATACCGAAGCCCTCACCGGCTTCCTGTCTGAAGACAAGATCCCGGACATCTCGGGCTCGTACTCGGCGGCGCTCTCCGATCCGACCGGCGCAGGCGGCAAGGGCAAGGCCGCTCCCTACAACTTCTTCTACGGTCCAAGCTATTCCGACGCGCTGCGCGGCATGCTGACCTGGGCCGCCGAAGACTGGAAGTCCAAGGGCAAGCCGGGCAAGCCGAAGTATGTCCACATGGGCGCGAACCATCCGTATCCGAACGCGCCGAAGGCTGCGGGTGAAGCGCTTGCCGCCGAACTCGGCTTCGACGTGCTGCCGGCGATCGTGTTCGCGCTCACGCCGGGCGACTACAGCGCGCAGTGCCTGACGCTAAAGAGTTCGGGCGCCAACTACGCCTATCTCGGCAACACCGCAGGCTCCAACATTTCCGTGCTCAATGCCTGCAAGGCAGCCGGCACCGACGTGCAGTTCATGGGCAACGTCTGGGGCATGGACGAGAACGCCGCGAAGGCCGCAGGCGCTGCCGCCGACGGCGTGGTGTTCCCGCTGCGCACCGCTGTCGCCTGGGGCGGCAATGCTCCCGGCATGAAGCTGGTGCAGGACATCTCCAAGATGTCGGACGCCGCGGGCACGGCCTATCGTCCCGTGCATTATGTCGCCGGTGTCTGCACCGCGCTCTACATGAAGGAAGCCGTCGAGTGGGCTGCCAAGAACGGCGGCGCGGTCGGCGAGAACGTCAAGAAGGGCTTCTACCAGAAGAAGGATTGGGTGCCGGCCGGAATGGAAGGCGTCTGCAATCCCTCCACCTGGACCGAGAAGGACCATCGCCCGACGCTGAAGGTCGACATCTATCGCATGAAGGTGTCCGGCGCGACCGACGCTTCGGTTGCCGATCTCGTCAAGGCCGGCACCATCAAGCTCGAGAAGGTGAAGACCGTCGACCTGCCGCGCAAGAACGAATGGCTCGGCTGGTAAGCACTGAAGATGGCCCGGGTGGGGGAAAGATAACCACCCCCACCCGGCGCGTTGCTCGCTTCGCTCTCTACGCGCCACCCTCCCCACAAGGGGGAGGGATGAAGAAACCGAACGGATGTTGACGTGCAAACCGAAACCGTGACCACCGCAAAGCCTGCTGTCGCGACCGCAGCCGCACCGCTGCTGGCCGTGCGCAACATCGAAGTCGTTTACGACAACGTCATCCTCGTGCTGCGCGGACTGAGCCTCGACGTGCCGAAGGGTGCGATCGTCGCACTGCTTGGCGCCAACGGCGCCGGCAAGTCGACCACGCTGAAGGCGATCTCGGGCCTGCTCAAGACCGAGGACGGCGAAGTCACCCGCGGCGAAATCGTGTTCGACGGCGAGCGGGTCGACGGCATCGATCCCGACAAGATCGTGCGCCGCGGAATTTTCCAAGTGATGGAAGGCCGCCGCATCATCGCCGACATGACCTCGCTGGAAAACCTGCGGCTCGGCGCGTTCACCCGCGGCGACAAGAACGTCGATGACGACATCGACATGGTCTACAAGTATTTCCCGCGCCTCAAGGAGCGCACCGGCCTCGCCGGTTATCTCTCCGGCGGCGAACAGCAGATGCTGGCAATCGGCCGCGCGATGATGGCGCGCCCGAAGATGATCCTGATGGACGAGCCGTCGATGGGTCTGTCGCCGCTGCTGGTCAAGGAAGTGTTCGGCATCATCAAGCAGATCAACCGCGATCTCGGCGTCACCATTCTCCTTGTCGAGCAGAACGCGCGCGCGGCCCTCTCGGTCGCGAGCCACGGCTACATCATGGAACAGGGCAAGGTGGTGCTCGACGGCACCGCCGATGAGCTGCGCAACAACGAAGACGTCAAGGAATTCTACCTCGGCGGCGCGGGCGACCAGCGCAAGAGTTTCAAGAACCTGAAGAGCTTCAAGCGCCGCAAGCGCTGGCTGTAACCACATCCGTCATTGCGAGCGGAGCGGAGCAATCCATAGGCAGCAGCGCCAGGCAAGGCTGGATTGCTTCGTCGCTTCGCTCCTCGCAATGACGAACAAATGGACTACCTATGACCAACTATTACGACGCCCTCGAAACACGTTCGCAGTCCGAGCGCGAGGCCGACATGTTCGCGCGGCTGCCCGGCGTGCTGGCCGCAGCGGCAAAGGCGCCCGCCTATGCGGCGCACTTCGGGGGCATCGACCTGAAATCCATCACCAGCCGCGACGCACTGGCGAAACTTCCGGTGCTGCGCAAGTCCGAACTGCCTGCCCTGCACAGGGCCGCGCCGCCGTTCGGCGGCTTCGTGGCCTCAAATGCGGGATCGTTCGGCCGGCTGTTCACTTCACCCGGACCGATCTTCGAGCCGGAAACTGCCGCTGACGATCCGTGGCGGGGCGCGCGCGCGATCTTCGCTGCGGGTTTTCGTCCGGGCGACATCGTGCTCAATACTTTCAGCTATCACCTCACGCCCGGCGGCTTCATCTTCGACACGTCGGCCCGCGCGCTCGGCTGCGCCGTGATTCCGGCGGGGCCCGGCAACACCGAGCAGCAGTTCGAACTGATCGAAGCCTATCGGCCGGTCGGCTACTCCGGCACACCCGACTTCCTGAAGATCCTGCTCGATGCGGCGGACAAGACCGGACGCGACGCGTCCTCGATCAAGCGCGCGGTGGTGTCCGGCGCGGCGTTTCCGAAATCCCTGCAGGAAGAAATGAAGGCGCGCGGCATCGATGCCTATCAGAACTTCGGCACCGCCGACCTCGGCATCATCGCCTATGAGACCAAGGCGCGCGAAGGCCTCGTGGTCAATGAGAACATCATCGTTGAAATCGTGCGCCCCGGAACCGGCGATCCGGTGGCCGAGGGCGACGTCGGCGAGATTGTCGTGACCACGCTGGATACCCATCACCCGGTCGTTCGCCTGGCGCTCGGCGATCTCAGCGCCGTGCTGAGCGGACCGAGCCCCTGCGGACGGACCAGCATGCGCATTAAGGGCTGGATGGGCCGCGCCGACCAGACCACCAAGGTCAAGGGGATGTTCGTGCGCCCGGAACAGATCGCCGAAATCGGCAAGCGGCACCCGGAACTGGGCCGCCTCCGCCTGATTGTGACCCGCGACAGCGAGACCGACGCGATGACGCTTTCGGCCGAAACTGCAACCCCTGCTGACGCATTGCGGGATGCGGTTGCGTCGACCCTGCGCGCCGTGACAAAGCTGTCCGGCAATGTCACTTTCGTCAGCCCGGGGTCTCTGCCCAACGACGGCAAGGCGATTTCGGACGAACGCAAAAACGATTGACGGGCCGCCTACCACCGGCGGCCCTGACAGAAACACAGGGAACACGCCGAAATGGGAATTTTCGAAGGTCTCAAGGTCATCGACTGCGCGAGTTTCATCGCGGCACCATCCTCCGCCACCGCGCTGTCCGACTTCGGGGCCGACGTTATCAAGATCGAGCCGCCCGGTGCCGGCGATCCGGTCCGCAACCTGCCCCACCTGCCGGGATACCCAATCAGCCCCCACAACTATGCGTGGATGCTGGAAGGCCGTAACAAGAAGAGCCTCGCGCTCGATCTGAGCAAACCCGAGGGTCAGGCCGTGATGCGCAAGCTCGCCACCGAATGCGACGTGTTCATCACCAACTTCCCGCCGCCGGTGCGCAAGAAGCTCGGCGTCACCTGGAAGGATCTCGCGCCGCTCAACAGCCGCCTGATCTATGCCTCGTTCACCGGCTACGGCGAGACCGGCGCGGAGGCCGACAAGCCGGGCTTCGACAGCAATGCCTGGTGGGCGCGCTCCGGCCTGATGGACCTCGTGCGCGAAACCGACGAGACCACCCCGGCCCGCTCGATGCCCGGCATGGGCGACCATCCCTGCGCCATGTCGCTGTTCGCCGGCATCGTCACTGCCCTCTATCAGCGAGAGAAGACCGGCAAGGGCACGCAGGTGATGTCGAATCTCATGGTCAACGGCATCTGGTCGAACGGCATCTACGCGCAGGCTGCGCTGTGCGGCGCGACCTTCCAGAAGCGCCCGCCGCGTGACCGCGCGCTGAACGCCGTGACCTGCCACTACAAGTGCGCCGATGATCGCTGGATCATCCTGTCGCTGCTCAACGAAGAGAAGCAGTTCCCGGTGTTCGCCAAAGTAATCGAGCGCGAGGACCTGCTGGCCGATCCGCGCTTCGAAACCAAGCCCGCACGCCACAAGCATGCGCCGGAACTGATCGCGATCCTCGATAAGGTGTTCGCGACCAAGCCGCTGGCGCACTGGCGCAAGGCACTCGACGGCAACGGACTCATTTTCGGCGTGGTCGGCATTCCGCAGGACATTCCGGACGACGAGCAGATGCGCGTGACCGAGGCTGTCGTGCCTTTCGCCGACAGCGACCTGCGCACCATCAACACGCCGATCTTCATCGAGGGTGCGAAGAAGGTACAGCCGCGCATGGCGCCGAACGTCGGACAACACAGCGACGAGGTGCTGGCGGCGGCGGGCTTCAACGCCGCCGAAATCGCCAAGATGCGCGCCGCGGGAATCGTGGCTTAACCCCCTCTCCCCGCATGCGGGGAGAGGTAAGGAAACGCAATCATCCATCCATCGTCATTGCGAGCGAAGCGAAGCAATCCACCTTTAAGGAGAATGGATTGCTTCGTCGCAAGCGCTCCTCGCAATGACGACGTTGCATTACTTCTCCTTCGGAAAACAGAATCCGATCCGCGCATCCTTCGCGCCGGTTGCCTGACACGTCAGGCCGTCAGCACAGGTCCATGACGTAAAGCTCTTGTCGGACGCAACATTCTCGCCCGCGACAGCGCACGTCGCGCCCCAGCCGTTCAGATAGGTCGTCCCGGTCAATTCATTGGCGCGGCGGGCCTGTGGCCGCGCAGAGAAACCGCGCGAGAAATCCGGGCTACGGCCATCGCGAAATGCGCCGAGAACATCGCGGCGGCGCTCCTGATCGCCGAAGAAATGCGGCGACGCTGCCGCCACCACCGCACCTGCCGCCCATTCGGGACGCTCCCTGCCCGGAAAATGAAAACCGCCGACCGCGCGGGTCTGATGGCAGCCGCTGCAGGTCATGTCATCGAGACGGCGCGCGAAGCCTGCCGGAGATTGCAGATTTTCGAGCGGCGCGTTTGCAGATGCCTTCGCTAAAGCCGCACCAATCTCGTCGTCGGCCAACAACTCGCGAGCTCTGTCGTCAGGATTTGTCTGCGCAGGCGTCACGTTGATGACGCTCGTTGCAAGAAAGCGGTCAGGCAGCACGATGGCCCCGCGGTCAAGCTCCGCGATGTGTACCGGATCGAGCAGCCATCCCTTGAAATCCGCAAGCAGCTTCTCATCGCGGCGGATGCGCGCCGCGTCGATCTGGTTCTCCATCGGAGATTCCACGAAATTCAGTCCGTCGAAGCGAAACACCTTCATCAGATAGTCCGCCCGGCCCTCGAAGTCATTCGCATCAGCCGAGGCGCGCGCGATCTGCACATTGATTTCGATCCGGTCGATGGCGTCGCGCGTGATCCATTCCAGCGCACCGCCTTTTGCAGTGAGCATCTCCGTCTGTTCGGATGCGGGCGGCTGATCGGCCAGCGCCAGCCAGCGCCGGGCGAGTTCGGCGCATGTGGTATCCGCGCCTGCAGGCTTCGCCTTCATGATGAGATTGAGCGTCATCGGCAGCCGCGCGGGCGGATCGTCCTTGTTCCTGGAATCGTGATTGGTGATCGGCCGATAGATCAGACGGATTTCGCCGCACGTCTCAGGCGAAACAAATGCGCGGTCCATCCGGTTGACAATGCCTGCCAGATCGAAGCGCGTGCCCGGCGCGTTCAGTGCATCGCGGTCGAACACAAACAGCGTGTCGAGATCGTCGTGGTGATCGAGGACATATTTGTTGAAATCGCGATCCGCCGTTTCCTGAGCCTGCGTCATCGATGGCAGCGCGAACAGATCGGCGGCTGCGGCGCTGGCTTCCGCACCCAGCAGCCTGCCAAGGCTCAGTCCCGTCTCGTCAAGCTGACGCAGCAGGACGGGATCAGTGATGGCAGCACCCCGTTCCATCGGCGGAGCAGCGCCCGCCGCGACCGGCAGCAGGCATATAAGACAAAGCATCTGGAGAATTGCGCGCGTTCGCATGGCATTGTTCTGCGACGTCATCGGCGCTTTGCCAAGTCAAAGGTTGGCGAGCAACCGACGATAAAAAGTGCAAGCCTTCCGGAATAAACGCGTGTTCTAGACCGGTGCATCGGCAGGGTCCGCGCCGTCCCGCCATTTGCGCAGCCGCGCCACCGCGATGAACAGCAGCGCTGCGCCTGCCAGCGCCCAGCACAGGATCGGCGTCCATTGCAGCAGCGCCTCGTAAGCGGCATTTTTCGTCAGGCCGCCGCCGACGGCTGCGATGCGCGCGAATGTCGCCAATGCCAATGCGGAGAACATCAGGCCGAGCACCTTGCCCTCGGCACCGCCGCTGACCGCGATGGCGGCCGCGACCGCGCTCATCAGGATGCAGCCCCATGCCGCACCGGCGAGGAACTGCATGGCGATCATGGTGTTCAGCCCGGCCGCGTTCTCCATACCGAACACCGCGCCGGCGCCCAATAGTCCCGCGCAGCCGATCACCAGCAGTCCGCCGAGCCGCCGCGTGATGAAGCTTGCCGGAAACATCGCGATGTTGAAGCCGATCCAGTACACCGGCATCAGCCATTGCAGGTCGGGCTGCTTGGCGAAGCGCAGGAACAATTGCGCACTGTTGACGCTGAAATGCAGCTGATAGCCGAGCGCGAGAACAAGCATCGCGGCAATAAAGACCAGCGCGAGAACGCCCCATGATTTCGGCACCGCGAGCGGCGTGCGTTCCGGCGCGCTCAGCTTCCCCTCGCGCAGCCGGCGCTCGATCCACGACATCGAGAGCGCGGTGAGCAGCAGCACCACCGTGGAGATCACAAACGGGATGCGCGGATCGTGATTGCGCAGCACGACGCCAAGATACGGCGAGATCGCACCGGCGATGCCGTAGCCCAGCATCGTGAGGCACGACAGGATCGGAATCGATGGCTTCGCGGCAAACTTCCCGAGCAAGGCGAGCGGCGGCGCACGCAGCGCCGACGACGTCACCACCCAGGTCATGGTAAGCGCGATCAGCACGATCTTCGCATCCGGTCCGAGTTTGGCGACGAACGGCAGCGCGAGGAACGCAGCGCACGAGACCACCGTCAGCCAGATCACGACACGGCTGAGCCGTCCGACAATCGGTGTCATGCGGTCTGCCGCGATACCCATCAGCGTGTCGGTGATGGTGAAGACGGCCTGATCGACCAGAAGGATGACAACCACCGCGCCAGGCGGCAGTCCGACCTTGGCAGCGAGCTGCGGCAGGTAGACGACATAAACGGTCCAGCCCAGCGTGAAGAACAGTTGCAGCAGCGCGAGATAGACGCCGACCTTGCCGTTGCCGCCGGCGACGGCAGTCTCACGCGTATTTGCTGGATCGCTCCGCTCCGCCGTTTTGACCACGCTCATGTCCGCCCCAGCCAAACACCTGTTAAACAATAGGACCGGCGCTTGCGCCGTCGCAAGCGGCGGCGGATCGGCCGTTTTGGTTGGACGCCCCGGCAGCAAGCTCGGTTCAACGCCGAATTGCCTCGTTGCGCCAAGGGATTGCCCGGCGAATCACGTTTTGGTGGAAAGTTCGGCGGTCTGCGGGACTCGCCCTGAACGATTCGCTAACATCGGCGTTGGTGACTGCAGGCCATATGCAGACACAGGAGCCGCACCATGACGACGGCCAAAGCAGCGACAGAGGCTGTCTCGTTCGACGAGCAAATCAAGCATGCCCGAGAACTCGTCATCGAAGGGCACCGCCTGCTTTATGTCGCCAACCGCGATCTCAAGGCCGGACGCAGCGTCGTCCGGCGCACGCAGCAGCTTCTCGCCGACACGGAAAGCGTCTTCAACGCCAAGCGCCGCTTTCAGGCCGATACCGGATCAATCGGGCTTGGCGGCACACCGCCCGCCTCGATGGCCTCGCCCGCCGCAAGGCAAAGGTCCTCTCTGTAACGTCCCGCCACGATCTGCACACCGACTGGCACGCGGCCGACCAAACCGGTCGAGACCGTCAGGCCCGGCATACCGATGAACGGCAGCGCAATCTGCGGCATCTGCGCCCGAAGCACACGGTGCAGCGAGGCATCGCCCTTGAGATCGAGCTGCCATTCAAAGGGCAGTTCGCCGCAGGGCGGCATCACGATCACGGCATAGGTCTCGAAGAACATCTCCCACGCACGCACCAGCGTCGCGCGCCGGGTCAGCAGTTTTGAGAACGCCGCGAGATCGAGCGCGCGCGCGACCGATTCCTGGTCGCGCAGAACGGCCAGCGCGCCGGGATCGCCCTCGCGCTCGGCCATGTCCCGCAACGCGTCATAGCCGTCCGACAGCCAGAGCTTCATCTGCAGGTCGGCCGCCTCGGCGAACGGCGGGATCTCCGTGATCTCCTCGACAATCCAGCCCGCCCGCTCCAGTCGCCTGCCCGCATCGGCGACGGCGTCGCTGACCTCCTTCACGGTGTCCAGGCCATCCGGGCGCAGGCAGATCGCCGCGCGCTTCTCCCGGCTCGGCCCTTCCAGCGGCGCGGGCACCCACCACGGATCGCGCGGATCGCGCTGCGACATGGCATGGAACGCCAGCCGCACATCGCCGACGGTTCGCGCGAGCGGACCGGAGACCGCCGTGATCTGCGGGCCGATCGGGCGCTCCGGCGACGACGCGTTGAAAGCCGGGATACGCCCGACGGTCGGCCGCAGGCCGTGAACCCCGCAGGCATAGGCCGGGTAGCGGATCGAACCCGCGATGTCGGTGCCATGAGCGATATGACCGATCCCTGCGGTCACGGCCGAAGCCGCCCCGCCCGATGAACCGCCGGGGGTGATGGACGGGTCGCGAGGGTTGCGCGTTTCGCCATGCAACAAATTTGTCGTAAACCAGCGGGCGGAGAAGGCCGGTGTGTTGGTCCGCCCGACAATGACCGCGCCCGCCTTGCGCAAATTGTCCACCACAGGACTGTTGGTCTGCGCCACAAGGTCACGCTGCAGCTTCAATCCGTTCGTGGTAGCGAATCCGGCCTGATCGACGTTGACCTTGATGGTGATCGGCACACCGGCGAGCGTCCCGGGATCCGAGCCCTTCGCAATCGCGGCATCGACCGCGTCGGCCTGCGCCAGTACCTCAACCGGCCGGTGGTCGATCACTGCATTGAGTACCGGGTTGACTGCGTTCAGCCGGTCAAGGGCGGCCTGAGCGGCTTCCCTGGCGGATATTTTTCGGGAACGGATGTGCGACGCAAGTTCAGTAGCCGAGAGACGCCAGATGTCGTTCATTACAATTCCTGACCATAGACCGTTGCTGCATTACTCTTGCGGCCACTATAGTAGCGGCGAAATGCTCCTGCTCAATGGCCCTGACCTGATTTCCGGATTCCTGGGCAATGACGCTTCGGCAATCCGTCCATGACTTGAACTTTCGGGATTTCGACCATGAAGACGATCATCGCCGCCGCCATCGCTGGAGTCTTTCTCAGCACAACCGGCATCGCCTTTGCCGCCGAACCCGGAGACAAGGTCAAGATCTCGATCGAGAAATGGCGCAAGCCCGGCTCCAACAACGCCGGCACCGCCGATATCACCGTCACCAACGACAATGACTTCGCCGTGAAGGACATCCGCGTGAAATGCGATTATATGTCCAAGACCGGCGGCCGGAAGATCGAGACCGACCAGAGGCTGGCTGTGACCGTCAAGGCGAAGACCACCAAGCTGTTTAAGAAAACGAAATTCCCGTTCATCGATCAGGAAGCCGCCGAAGGCTCCTGCAAGGTCACCGGCGCGACGCAGGTGTAACTCCTCACGTCATCGCGAGCCAACGGTCCGGCTTCGCCGGCCCGATGATAAACTACGCGATGCAATACAGCCTTGGACTCAGCTGGATTGCTGACGCTCCTCGCAATGACGAATGCTACGCCCGTACCGGGCTTTCCTTGCGTCCGAAGCTCGCGAAGATCCGATCGATCACCGGCCAAAACAGCAGCACGATCGCGAGTGTCGTAATCGAGCCGACAAGGCCGTTCGACCAGAACACCTTCACGCTGCCGCCCGAGCCGATCATCGCGAGACGGAATGCATCTTCCGCGCGGCTGCCGAGCACCAGCGCGAGCGTGAACGGCGCCAGCGGAATGCCGATCTTCTTGAAGACGTAGCCGACCACGCCGAACAGCAGCATCAGCCAGATGTCGAACATCGCATTCTGGATCGCGTAGGCGCCGATGGCGCAGGACACCACGATCATCGGCGCAATGGCCGCGAACGGCACGCGCAGGATCGAGGCGAAAATCGGAACGGTAGTCAGCACCAGCACGAGGCCGACGACGTTTCCGAGGTACATCGAGGCGATCAGGCCCCAGACGAAATCCTTGTGTTCCACGAACAAGAGCGGACCGGGATTGAGGCCCCACACCATCAGGCCGCCGAGCAGGATCGCTGCGGTGCCGGAGCCGGGAATGCCGAGCGCAAGCATCGGCAACAGCGCGGCGGTGCCCGAGGCATGCGCGGCGGTTTCCGGCGCGAACACGCCTTCGATGCGGCCCTTGCCGAAGGATTCCTTGTCCTTGGAAAAGCGCTTGGCGAGATTGTAACCCATGAAGGACGCGGCGATCGCGCCACCCGGTGTGATGCCGAGCCAGCAGCCGATGAACGATGAGCGGATCAGCGTGGCCCAGTACTTCGGCAGATCCATCCAGACGCCGAGCACCGTGCGCAGGCTGATACGCGCCGCATGGCCGCGCAGCGCCAGCCGCTCTTCCATGGTGAGCAGGATTTCGCTGATGCCGAACAGGCCGATCACGGCCACGAGGAAATTCACGCCGCGCAGCAGATCGTTCGAGCCGAACGTCATGCGCAGTTGGCCCGACACGGTGTCGAGACCGACACCCGCGAGCAGAAGTCCCAGCGCCATGGAGATGACGGTCTTGTGCTTGGCTTCGCGGCCAAGGCCGACGAACGAGCAGAAGGTCAGAAGGTAGACCGCGAAGAATTCAGGCGGGCCGAACTTCAACGCGAAACCGGCAATGCTCGGCGCGAGGAATGTGATCAGCATCACTGCGACCAGCGAGCCGATGAAGGATGACGTGAAGGCAGCCGTCAGTGCTTCCGCGGCCTTGCCCTGCTGGGCCATCGGATAGCCGTCGAAGGTGGTCGCGACCGACCAGGCTTCGCCGGGAATGTTGAACAGGATCGAGGTGATCGCGCCGCCGAACAGCGCGCCCCAATAGATGCATGACAGCATCACGATGGCCGATGTGGGGTCCATCGAGAATGTGAGCGGCAGCAGGATCGCGACTCCATTGGGGCCGCCAAGCCCCGGCAGCACGCCGACGAAAATGCCGAGTACCAGCCCGACCATCATCAGCGCGAGAATCTTCCACGTGAAGAGAACCGCGAAACCGTGAAACAAGAGGCCAAGTGCTTCCATGATCCTGTCCCGGTTCTGGCTTAGCGTCCGAAGGCCGCTTCAAGCGGACCCTTCGGCATGATGACGTCGAAAGCGATATCGAAGGTCACGAACATGATCGCGACGAAGATGAAGGCAGTGAGCAGCGACTTCCACCACGTGATTTTGCCGATGATTCCCATGAAACCCGCGATCAGCAGGAAGCTCGCCACGTAGAGGCCGAGCCACTGCATCGCCAAACAAAACAACAGTGTCGGCACGAAGACCTGAAGCACGCGGCGGAATTGCGCGCGGGTCACGAATGTCTCCAATCCCTCGCTGCGCTTGAGCGCCACGCTGACGAATCCATAGAGCGCTGCGCCGCCAAGAATGATCGAAAGGTAGAACGGAAAGTAACCGGCCTGCGGACCGGTGTCGTCCCACGATGCGCCGGTGCGCCAGTTGTCAAAACCGAGCAGCACAGCAAGCCCAAGCAGCAGCGCCATGACCGCCATCTCGACGGTGCGCGTATTGGTGATCGCAGGCGAATTCTCATCCGGCGCGTTGGGATCCTCAACGACGATTTCGATGTCTTGAGCCATGAGTCCGCCCCGGCTGATGTAAGAGAAAAATGGCGCCGCCGCTTGGACGACGGCGCCAGGGCCCCGATTGGCGAGGCTATTTTGCGACGAAGCCTGCTTCGGTCATGAGCGACTTGTTCAGGGCATCGTCTTCTTCAAGGAATTTGAGCATGTCCTTGCCGTTGAGATAAACGGGCTTCAAGGCCTGCTTCTCCATATATTCCTTGTATTCCGGGGTCTGCGTCACCTTCTTGAACAGGTCGTCGTAGAACGCGGTCTGCTCGGGCGTGACCTTGCCGGGAAGGAACATCGCGCGCAGCATCAGGTACTGCATGTCGAGGCCTTCTTCCTTGCAGGTCGGGATATCATTCCACGACTGCGTCTCGGTGACCTTGGTCTTGTAGGAAATGCGTTCCTTGTCGAACACGCACAGCGCACGCACCTGACCGGCGCGCCAGACTTCAAGATTTTCCGACGGGTTGTTGACGTTGGCTTCGGTGTGATTGCCGACGAGCTGGGTCGCCGCCTCGCCGCCCGACTTGTAGGGCAGATAGGAGAACTTCGCGCCGGTCTTCTTTTCCATGAAGACGGTGAGCACGTGGTCCTCACGCTTTGAGCCCGTGCCGCCCATCTTGAACGGCGAGCTTGAGGCCTTTGCGGCAGCAATGAAGTCCTTCACGGTCTTCGGGCCAGATGCGTTGTCCCACAGCACGAACTGGTCCATCGCGATCACCGAGACCGGCGTGAGTTCGCGCCAGTTGAACGGAATCTTGGCCGACAGCGGCAGCATGTAGATCAGCGAATAGGCGATCAGCACCTTGTTCGGATCGCCGTCGCTGCCCTTCATGTACATCAGGGCTTCGGCACCCGATGCGCCGCCCTTCAGCGACACGATGATCGGCTGCTTCATCAGATTGTTCTTCTGGATCGCAGCCTGCATCATGCGGGCCATCTGGTCGGAGGCGCCGCCGGCGCCGGCTGCAACCACGATTTCGACCGGCTTGGCCGGCTCCCATGCGAGAGCTGGCGTTGCCGCCAGCAGCGCAAGCACACTTGTCGCCTTGATGAGATTCTTCATGCAGTCTCTCCCTGTCGCATTTGTGAAGCCCGGCGCTGGCCGGACCTTGTTTTGGTTTCCGCTATCCTGCGGATTTTGAATTCAGATCGCAGACGCCGCCAACGCGGCGTTACGCCACTGCCGTCTTCGCCTGCGATGCCTTCGCATCGCGTCCGGTCAGAACACCCATCGCGGACATCACACCGCCCGAACGATGCGGCACTTTCGCGAGATCGAGCGCCATCTCGACGCCCGCCAGCGTGCCCATCAGCATCAGGTCGTTGAAATGGCCGAGATGGCCGATGCGGAAGACCTTGCCCTTGATCTTGCTGAGACCTGCGCCGAGCGACATGTCGAAATTGTCGAGCGTGACCTTGCGGAACTGGTCGGCATCATGCCCCTCTGGCATCACCACCGCGGTCAGGATCGGCGAATATTCGCGCGGATCGAGACACAGGTTTTCGAGGCCCCAGGTCTCGACGGCTGCACGCGTCGCCGCCGAATAGCGCTTATGGCGGGCGAACACATTGTCGAGCCCCTCTTCCAGCAGCATCGCGATGGCTTCCTTGAGGCCATATAGCATGTTGGTCGCGGGCGTGTAGGACCATGAACCGCCCTTGTTGGCGCCGATGATCTCGTGCCAGTCCCAATAGGACCGCAGCGAGCTATTCTTCTTCGAGGCTTCCAGCGCCTTGTCGGACACGGCGTTGAAGCCGAGACCCGGCGGCAGCATCAGCCCCTTCTGCGAGCAGGACACGGTGACGTCCACACCCCACTTGTCGTGCTCGTAATCAATCGAGCCGAGCGACGAAATGGTGTCGACCATCAGCAGCGCCGGATGTTTCGCGGCGTCGATGGCCTTGCGGATGTCGTGAATGCGGCTGGTGACGCCGGTGGAGGTCTCGTTGTGGACCACCATCACCGCCTTGAAGCTGTGGGCCTTGTCCTTCGACAGGCGGGCCTCGATGTCTTCGGGGGACGCACCATGACGCCAGTCACCCGGCACGAACTCGACATCGAGCTTCAGCTTGTCGGCCATCGCGCGCCACAGCGTCGCGAAGTGGCCGGTCTCCACCATCAGCACCTTGTCGCCGGGCGACAGCGTATTGACGATGGCGGCTTCCCACGCACCGGTGCCAGACGACGGATAGATGATGACGGGGTTCTTGGTCTTGAAGACCTTCTTGGAGCCTTCGATGACCTCGAGGCCGAGCTGCGCGAATTCAGGCCCGCGATGATCGATGGTCGGCATGTCCATCGCTCGCAGCACGCGATCGGGAACGTTGGTCGGCCCCGGAATCTGGAGAAAGTGCCGCCCGGTATGGACTGAGGCGTTGGACATCGATCGGCGCTCCCTCAAGATCTTGTTTACAATTTTGCATGCAATAAATTGTGCACCGCAAGATTTTCTTGAAATGGATTGTATTCAAAATTTTCTTCTTCACAACAGAAAAATCGAGTATCAATACACTTATCGGCACAAAGCGTGTCGCGGCTGGCTGATTTGGAATGAAATCCAGCTTGTCACCTCTCTGGAAGGCTTTGGATTTTGAATAATCTTTTGCGAACCAAGTCGCTGGAAATCGTCGAGACCTCGCCGGCCTCGCTGCACGATGACCTGCTGGGCCAGATCCGCGACTTTATCGTCGAGGGGCATCTGGAGCCGGGCAGCCGCATTCCCGAGCGCGAATTGTGCGAGAAGTTCGATGTCTCGCGCACGCCGCTGCGCGAGGCCTTGAAGGTGTTGGCGTCGGAAGGCCTGATCGAACTGCTGCCCAACCGCGGTGCGCGCGTCCGCCAGTTCTCCGAGCAGGACATCCGGCATCTGTTCGAACTGATCGCCGGGCTCGACGCCCTCGCCGGCCGCGCGGCCTGCGAACGGATCTCGGACGAGGACATCGCCGCCATCGAGCGCATGCATCTGGAGATGTACACACACTATATCCGCCAGGAACTGACCGACTATTTCCGCCTGAACCAGAAAATCCATCAGGCCATCGTCGATGCCGCGGCGAATCCGTTCCTGAGTTCGAGCTACGCCACCGCGAACGCCATGGTCCGCCGTCTGCGCTACTCCGCCAACCTTCTGCGGCGGGACCGGCTCAGCGACGCCATGCGCGAGCATGAAGCGATGGTCGATGCCCTGCGTCGCCGCAACGGCGAGGAACTCGGCAAGCTGATGTTCGATCACATGCGCGGCAAGTGCGATGCCGTGTGCGAGTACATGCGCGAACATCAGCCAAGCGGACGCGCGGCGGATGTCTCGGCGCTGCGCGGCGAAGAAAATTGACGTTCCTGCTCGTCATTGCGAGCGGAGCAACAAACGTAGATGAACTCCCTCTCCCCAATGGGGAGAGGGTTGGGGTGAGGGGATCTAGATGCCTGAATTGAAATTCGTACCGCCTCACCCGGCGCTTCGCGTCGACCTCTCCCCCTCGGGGAGAGGTGAAGAAAGAGCCAGTTCGCTTCGCTCGCAATGACGGCTTTTAGGGCCACCCAGAGTACCGAGAACCAAATGGCTCAGCAGAAGGCCGCAACCGGAAACGCCATCGCGCAGGACAGCGCCCTCGCCGCACGCCTCAGGCGCGAAGTCAGCGGCGATATCCTGTTCCATCCGTTGGATCGCGGCCGCTACGCCACCGACGCGTCGTTCTACCAGATCAAGCCGCTCGGCGTGGTCGTTCCCCGCACCATGGACGACGCGCTGCGCGCCATGGCGATTGCGCGCGATGACGGACGCATCGTGACGCCGCGCGGCGGCGGCACCTCGCAATGCGGCCAGACTGTCAACAGCGGCATCGTGGTCGATGTCTCGAAGTATCTGAACAGAATCATCTCGCTCGATGTCGAGAAGCGCACCTGCGTGGTCGAGCCCGGCATTGTGCTCGACGATCTCAACCGGCAACTGAAGAAACACGGCCTGTGGTTTCCGGTCGACGTCTCCACCGCCTCGCGCGCCACCATCGGCGGCATGGCCGGCAACAATTCCTGCGGCGGCCGCTCGCTGCGTTACGGCACCATGCGCGACAATACCATTTCGATGGACGCCGCGCTGGCCGACGGCACCCTGCTGCATTTCGGCGAAGTACCGCGCGACATGGCTTGGCAGAACACCGAGATGCCGGGCCGCGACCTGTTTCGCGACATGCTGGCGCTCGGTGAGCGTGAGGCCGGTGAGATTGCGGCGCGCTTCCCGCATGTGCAGCGCCGGGTCGGCGGCTACAACCTCGATGCGCTGACACCGCAGCCCGTCAACAACATGGCGCATCTGCTGGTCGGCTCCGAAGGGACGCTCGCCTTTACCACCCGCGTCGAGCTGAAGCTGTGGCCGCTGATCGGTGCGAAAGTTTTCGGCGTCTGCCACTTCGGCAGCTTCTATGAAGCAATGGACGCCACGCAGCATCTGGTGAAGCTGAAGCCCATCGCGGTGGAGCTGGTCGACAGCACCATGATCGCGCTTGGCCGCGACATCGCGATGTTCAGGCCGACTATCGAAGCCGTGGTGAAGGGTGAGCCGGAAGCGCTGCTGGTCGTCGAATTTGCGGAGGCCGATCAGACCGCCAACCTCGCAAAGCTCAAGCAGCTCGCCGACCTGATGGGCGATCTCGGTTTCGGCTGGGATCAGCCAAAGCGCAAATGGGGCGGCGTGGTCGATGTGATCGAGCCCGCAATGCAGGCGGCGATCACTGACTTCCGCACCTCCGGCCTCAACGTCATGATGTCGATGAAGCAGGAAGGAAAGCCGGTTTCCTTCATCGAGGACTGTGCAGTGCCGCTGCCGCAGCTCGCCGACTATACCGACCGGCTCAACCGGATTTTCGAGAAGTACGGCACGCGCGGCACCATGTATGCCCACGCCTCCGAAGGCTGTCTGCACGTCCGCCCGGTGCTGAATCTCAAGCTCGAGCACGACGTCAAGACCATGCGCGCCGTCGCCGAAGAGACCTTCGCGATGGTGCGCGAATATAAAGGCTCGCATTCCGGCGAACACGGCGACGGAATCGTGCGCTCGGAATTTCACGCGCAGATGTTCGGCGAGCGGATCGTTCATGCCTTCGAGGAAGTGAAAGAGCGCTTCGATCCCGGCAACACGCTCAATCCCGGCAAGATCGTGCATCCGCCGAAGATGGATGACCGTTCGCTGTTTCGTTATGCGCCCGGTTACAAGGTCGCGGACATCAGGACGGTGATGGACTGGTCGGCGTATCCCGGCGCGGCTGGCGGTTTCCAGGGCGCGGTCGAGATGTGCAACAACAACGGCGCCTGCCGCAAGCTGGAGGGCGGCGTGATGTGCCCGTCGTATCGCGCCACCCGCAACGAGAAGGACGTGACCCGCGGCCGCGCCAACACGCTGCGGCTGGCAATCTCCGGCCAGCTCGGTCCCGATGCGCTGTCGTCGGATTCCATGATGGAGACGATGAAGCTTTGCGTCTCCTGCAAGGCCTGCCGTCACGAATGCCCGACCGGCGTCGATATGGCGAAAATGAAAATCGAAGTGCTGGCCGCACGCGCCGCGAAACATGGCCTCACCCTGCGCGACCGGCTGGTCGGTTACCTGCCCCACTATGCCGGGCTCGCCTCGCGTTTCCCGTGGCTCGCCAACCTGCGGAACCGCAGCGGCATTCTCCGTACCCTGTTCGAGAAAATCGCCGGCATCAGCGCCAGGCGTGATCTGCCGGAATTCCGCAGCGATGTGTTCGCGCCGGCTGGAATTGCCTTTGGCCCGGAAAACGGCCGCGAGGTGGTGCTGTTTGCCGACACCTTCAACCGCGCCTATGAGCGCGAAAATCTCGATGCCGCGCTGCGCGTTCTTGTCGACGGTGGCTATCGCGTTCACCTGCCCCGCGCGCTCGATGGCGGACGGCCGCTGTGCTGCGGCCGCACCTTCCTCTCGGCGGGGTTGGTCGAGAATGCGAAGGCCGAACTCACGCGCGTGGTCGAGACGCTGATCCCGTTTGCCGCGCGCGGCGTGCCCATTGTCGGCCTTGAGCCAAGTTGCCTCCTGACCCTGCGCGATGAACTGCTGTCGCTGCGCTCCGACGATGCCGCGAAGAAGGTCAGCGCTCATGCGCTGCTGTTCGAGGAATTCCTGGTGCGCGAGGCCGAGACCGGCCAGTTGAAACTGCCACTCGGCGCCATCGACAAGAGCGCGCATGTGCACGGCCATTGCCACCAGAAATCGTTCGGGGCGTTCGCGCCGGTGGAGAAGATTCTGCGGCTGGTGCCCGGCCTGAAAGTGGAAAAGATCGAGTCGAGCTGTTGCGGCATGGCCGGTGCGTTCGGCTATGGCGCCGACACCTATGACGTGTCGATCCAGATGGCGGAAGCATCCCTGCTGCCCGCTGTGCGCAAAGCTGCCGATGACGCGCTGATCGTGGCGGACGGCACCTCCTGCCGCCATCAAATCAAGGACGGTTCAGGCCGCGGCGCATTGCACGTGGCGCGCGTCCTTGCCATAAGTCTGGACAACGGCGCGGCGAAAGCCTCCGCTTCTTCCTGATCCCCTCCTCAAAGGACATATGATGACCGCCCTGACCCTCGACGTTGCCCGCAAGATTTCCGATGCCGCCCTCGCCAAGTGCCGGGAACTGAAACTAAAGCCGATGGCCATCGCGATCCTCGACGCGCGCGGCGCGCTCAAGACGTTCGTGGCGGAAGACAATACCAGCCTGCTGCGCGGCGAAGTCGCCCATGGCAAGGCTTACGGCGCGCTGGCGCTGGGCATGGGTTCGCGCGCGATCTTCAAGCGCGCCAACGAGCAGCCCTATTTCGTCGACGCCATCAACACCATGGCGCGCGGCGCGCTGGTGCCGGTACCCGGCGGCGTTCTCATCAATGACAAGGACGGCAACCTGCTCGGCGCCATCGGCATCAGCGGCGACACCTCCGACAACGACGAAACCGCGGCCCTCGCCGGCATCGCCGCCGCAGGCCTCGTCGGCAACGCCGGGTAATCTCTTCGGAGAAATCGATGACGTTTCCGCGCGCCTCGTCCGCCCTTTCGCGCTTCACGGTTCTGGATCTCACCCGGATTCGTTCCGGGCCGACCGCCGTGCGCCAATTGTCGGACTGGGGCGCGAACGTCATCAAGATCGAGGCGCCGACCGACCTCGCCGATAGCGAGCAGCCGGGCGGGCCGCGCAACGGCCCGGACTTCCAGAACCTGCATCGCAACAAGCGCGCGATGACGCTCAACCTGAAAGACCCGAAAGGTCTTGAGGTATTCAAGCGTCTCGTCGCCAAGGCCGACGTCATCGTCGAGAACTTCCGTCCCGACGTGAAGGACAAGCTCGGCATCGATTACGCAAGTATGCGCGCGATCAACCCGCGCCTCGTCTATGCCAGCATCTCCGGCTTCGGACAGGACGGGCCTTATGCCAAGCGCCCCGGCTTCGACCAGATCGCCCAGGGCATGGGCGGGCTGATGTCGATCACCGGACTGCCGGGACAGGGCCCGGTGCGCGCCGGCATTCCTGTCGCCGACCTCACGGCAGGACTTTTCTGCGCGCTCGGCATCATGACTGCGCTGCTGGAGCGCGATGTCTCGGGCGAAGGCCAGTGGGTGCAGACCTCGCTGCTGCAGGCGCAGATATTCATGCTCGACTTCCAGGCCGCACGTTGGCTGGTGGACGGCGATGTGCCGCAGCAGGCCGGCAACAATCATCCGACCAGCATTCCGACCGGCGTGTTCAAGACCAGCGACAGTTTCATCAATATCGCCACCACCGGCGGGCGAATCTGGGAGCGCTTCGCGCAGGCGATCGAGGCCCCGGACCTGCTGACGCATCCCGACTACGCGACCATCGCGCTCCGCTCGAAGAACCGCGATGCGCTGAACGCCGCGATCGGAACGTACATGGCGAAGCGCACGACCGGCGAATGGGTCAGTATTCTCAACGATGCCGGCGTGCCGTGCGGCCCGATCTATTCCATCGATCAGGTCTTCGATGACACGCAGGTCAAGCATCTCGGCATCGCGCAAGCCTTACCCGATGGCGGCAAGCAGCTCGTCGGCCAGCCCTTCACGCTGTCGCGCACGCCGAGCCGCATGGCTGCGCGCCCGCCACTCGTTGGCGAGCAGACACATGACGTGCTGACGGAATTCGGTTTCAGTGAACAGGAGATCGCCTCGCTCCAAAAGAGCAAGGTCGTCTGAATTTTAAGGATACGCTCATGGCTTCGACCGACAAGGTGATCTCGCGCAAGGACGGCAACGTCGGTTACGTGATCTTCAACAATCCCGAACGACGCAATGCAATGTCGCTGGAGATGTGGGAAGCCACCACACGGCTGATGATCGAATATGCCAAGGACGACAGCATCCGCGTCGTCGTGCTCGCGGGCGCGGGCGACAAGGCTTTTGTCGCGGGCGCGGATATCTCCAAATTCGGCGATGAGCGCTCGACCGAGGAAGGCGTCCGGAAATACAACGATGCGGTGGAAGCCGCTTATGCCAGCGTCCATGAATTTCCGAAGCCCACCATCGCGATGATCCGCGGCTTTTGCGTCGGCGGCGGCATGGGCATCGCAAGCTGCTGCGACCTGCGCATTTGCTCCGAAGATGCGCGCTTTGCCGTTCCCGCCGCCAAGCTCGGCCTCGGCTACGGCTATCCCGGCGTGAAGCGGCTGATGGACGTCGTTGGCCCCTCCTTCACCAAGGAAATCTTCTTCACCGCGCGGCTGTTCGAGGCCATGGAAGCGGTCGAGATGGGCCTCGTGAATCGCATCGTCGAAAATGACGAACTCGAATTCTACGTCAAGAACTACGCCGCCACGATCGCCGCCAATGCGCCGCTGACGGTGGATTCGATCAAGTTCATTGTCGGCGAAGCCTGCAAGGACGAACTCAAGCGCGACATGAAGCGCTGCGAGGATCTGGTCGACGCCTGCTTCAAGAGCGAAGATTACAAGGAAGGCCGTGCGGCCTTCATGGAAAAGCGCAAGCCGCTGTTCAAGGGGCGCTGAGCGCGAAAACTTATTTCGCTTCCCATTTGCAGTCGGTCGGTAAAGCCGTCATTGCGAGCGAGGCGAAGCAATCCATTTTTGCAAGAAGCTGGATTGCTTCGTCGCTGCGCTCCTCGCAATGACGGTGTCAGGTCCGCCCTCGCGCTGCATCCATCACCTTTAGCTGGCGACGAACCTCTGCCGTGGTCGCCGGTTCACCGCCTGCGGCGCGAACACGTTTTACGGCATCCTTCACCAATGCTTCGTTGGTCTGAGGATTGCCCCAGAGCGCATCCTCAAGCCCGACACGGACGTAACCTCCGCGCGCGACCGTGTGCGGGATCAGCGGCGTGATATCGACACCAAGACCCGCGATCATCCACGGCGCGCCGGGCGCGGTCTCTGCCAGCAGATCAAGATGAATGTCGAGATACTTATCGCGCGGCGGGAATCCCCAGGCGAATTCGTCCGAGAACATGAAGCGATAGATCGGTGTCGGTGACGGCGGCGCAATCGCCGCCAGGGCCGCGCCCAGCCGCGTGAAACCGGGCTCATAGATCGCGTAGCTCGGATGGACATTGTGGGCGCGCGCGATCCGCATCCCTTCCATAATGTCGTCATGCGGGTTCATGTAGACGCCGCCATGGGCGAGATCGTCGAACCGCGAAATATGCACGGAGCCAGGATCGATCACCGCCCATTCGATCAGGCCGCGCTTTGCCAGCTCCAGCGTATGGCCGAAGCGATTGGTGTTCTGGTCCTGTCCGAGCCCCGGACTCGGAATGGTCGGATAGACGATCACATCCGCCTTTGCGCGGATGCCCTCGATGATCCGCGCATAAATCTCCCAGTCGTCCTTCTGGCGACCGGTCGTCACATCATAGGCATGGGCATGGATGATCGCGGCACCCGCTTCCGCGCAGGCGATGCCGTCCGCAACAATGTCCTCGACTGCAACGGGAATGCCCGGCTGTTTGGCACGGGTCCATGGTCCGTTCAGCGCGGCCTCGATCCAGACCTTGGTCATGGCATTACTTTCCGGTCCACACCGGCTTGCGCTTCTCCGCGAATGCCGCAAGCCCCTCCTTCGCATCCTGCGTCATCGCCAGCAGCGCGATCTGGGATTCGGTGTAAGCGATACCTTGATCGAACGACATCGAGGCCAGCGCACGCATGGCATATTTGCCGCGGCGGATCGCGGTCGGCGACTTGTCGGTGAGGCGCCCCACCAGCCATTCGACCTTGGCGTCGAGGTCGGCAGCAGGCACCACATGATTGAGCAGCCCGGCCTCCTTCGCTTCCATCGCCGAGAACGGCTCGCCGGTGAAACACCATTCACGCACCAGACGCGGCGGCGCGACCGCCTGCAACAGGCTCAGCACCTGCATCGGGAATATGCCGACCTTCACTTCGGGCAGGCCAAAAACGACATTGTCCGCCGCCACCGCCATGTCGGTCATGCACAGAAGCCCGATGCCGCCCGCCATGCAGACACCGTTGATGCGGGCGATGGTCGGTTTGGTCGCATTCTGTGCGGTGCGCAGCATGTCGGCATAGGCAAGATTGGGCTGCGACAGGTCGAACGCAAAGCCTGCACCCGGCTGCAAGTCCGCGCCCGCGCAGAACGCCTTGTCGCCCGTGCCTGTCAGCACAATGACACGCACGTCATTGTCTTCATGTGCGCGAAGGAAGCCATCGACGATCCCGGCGATCACCGAGGCATTCAGCGCGTTGCGCTTGTCGGGCCGGTTGATCGTAATCCAGAACGCATGCCCGCGTTTGTCATGAAGAACCGGTGCGTCAGACATGGCTTCTCCTTTAAGCCGCGTCCTGCGCGGCCTCGATCTCCGCGACCACAAATCCGGTCGTGACCTGATCGCCCTCCGCGGCATTCAGGGCTGTGAGCCTACCCGACACCGGAGCCGCATGCACGTGCTGCATTTTCATGGCTTCCAGAACGATGACCGGCGCTCCGGCCGTGACAATATCTCCGGCTCTGGCGAGCACCGAGACCACGCGCCCGTTCATCGAGGCCCGCAGCTTGCCGTCCGACCCGGCATCGCCCGCCTTCATCACCGCAACATGAGACAGATCGCGCACATGCGAGGTTGTCCCGGCAAAGCTGAACCAGAGGTTCGCGCCTTCGCGAACGAAGGTGGCCGAGCCGAGAACACCGTCGCTGGTGAAATGAAGCACGTCGCCGTCGCGCGCGCCGAGCGTCAGCGCGTGTTCGGACTCGGCGATGCCGATCTTGAAGACGTCGCCGCGCTCGCGGCGCACCGTCGGCTCGACCACGTGGCCGTCGAGCTCGAAGCGCATCGGGATGGGATAGCCGTGCGCGAGTCCCAGCCGCTGCTGCACATGAACCGGTCCGATCGACGCGGCGTGCACCAGCAGCGCGGCGACGGCGGCACGAAGCCCGGCACTGGACTGCGGCGGAAGCAGATCGGCCAAATGTTCGGCGATGAAGGCCGTGGTCGCCTGCCCGGCCGCGAACGCGGAATGATCGAGACACCGCGCGAGGAACGACTGGTTGGTGGTGACGCCAAGCGCTGTCATGCGATCGAGACCGGCGATCAGCTTTCGCCGCGCCTCGTCGCGTGTTGTGCCGTGACTGATGATCTTGGCGATCATCGAATCGTAGAACGGCGGAATTTCGCCGCCGGATTCCAGCGCGTCCTCCACGCGTAAATCCGAGGGTGCATGCCAGCGCAGCATGGTCCCTGACTGCGGCATGAAATTGTGCGCGGCATCTTCGGCGCAGAGCCGGACTTCAATAGCATGGCCGGAGAACGACACGTCCTCCTGCTTGAGCGGCAGCGGTTCGCCGCCAGCCACACGCAACTGCAACTCGATCAGATCGAGCCCGGTGATCGCTTCCGTCACCGGATGCTCCACCTGCAACCGGGTGTTCATTTCCATGAAGTAGTAGTTGCCGGTGTTATCCAGCAGGAATTCCAGCGTACCTGCGCCCTCATAGTTGATCGCCTTGACAGCGGCGACGGCGGTCGCACCCATACGTTCGCGCAAGTCCGGCGACACCGCTGGCGATGGCGCTTCCTCGATCAGCTTCTGATGCCGCCGCTGTACCGAGCAATCGCGTTCGCCAAGATGGATGGCATTGCCATGACGATCGCCGAACACCTGGATTTCGATATGGCGCGGCTGGACGATGGCGCGCTCCAGAATGACCTGCGGATCGCCGAATGCGTTCTGCGCTTCCGAGCGCGCCGCACGCAGCGCATCCGGAAATGCGGCGTCATCGGCGACAAGGCGCATGCCGCGTCCGCCGCCGCCCGCCACAGCCTTGATCATCACCGGGAAGCCGATGCGCCTTGCAGCAGTGAGCATGCTCGCGTCGCTCTGGTCCTCGCCTTGATAGCCGGGCACACAGGGCACGCCCGCCTTCTGCATGATGTCCTTCGCGCCCGCCTTGTGGCCCATGGCATGGATCGCCTCAGGCGACGGGCCGATGAAGACAAGACCTACATCGCGGCAAGCCTTGGCGAAGTCTGCGTTCTCCGCGAGGAATCCATAGCCGGGATGTACGGCGTCCGCGCCACTCGCTTTCGCGGCCGCCACAATCGCGTCGATCCGCAAGTACGACTGCGACGGCTGCGACTCGCCGATCCATACCGCCTGATCCGCCTCGCGGACATGACGCGCGTTGGCATCAGCGGAGGAGTAGACCGCGACGGTCTCGTAACCGAGACGCTTGGCCGTGCGCATCACCCGCAGCGCGATCTCGCCGCGATTGGAGATCAGGATTTTCCGGAACGGCGTCAATTTCGCTTCACCCGTCATGGCCGCGCCACCGAGAACTGGACCTTCTGCGGATCGCGCTGCTCGGCCTCACGGCAGATCGCCAGCACATTGAGCAGCACCGCGCGGGTGTCGCGCGGATCAATCACGCCATCATCGAGCAGCCGCCCGCTGGTGGCGAACACATCCATCTGGCTGTCGAATACGGTGATGATCCGCGACTTCATCTCCTGAAGTTTCGCGGGGTCCATCGGCTTT